>OGMQ01001210.1_pt1 | contig 12275 bp, 9 predicted proteins | sample 1573291 | NCBI WGS metagenome assembly OGMQ01 (sample SAMEA2582008, study PRJEB24529) | metagenome | biome: Human gut stool | place: China | collected 2011
GAGGTGCTGCTGCGGTTCATGGGCGGCGACGCGGAGATCGTTGCACTGGGCGTGGGGGACGCCCGCATCTTCCTGCTGTTCACGCCCTTCTTCATGTGCAACTACATCGTCTCAGCCTTTGTCCGGAACGACGGCGATCCCTCGCTGGCCATGGTGGCGACCCTCTGCGGAAGCCTCTTCAACGTGGTGTTCGATTACATCTTCATGTTCCCCATGGGCCTCGGCCTGCCCGGCGCGGCGCTGGCGACGGCAGTCTCGCCGGTGCTGAGCATTGCGATCTGCAGCCGCCACTTCTTCAAAAAGAGCAGCACCGTCCGCCTTGTGCGGCAGCTGCCCTCGCCGAAGCTGCTGGCCCAGAGCTGCCAGCTGGGCGTCTCGGGCTTCGTGGGAGAGATGTCCTCCGGCGTGACCACCACCGTCTTCAACCTGCTGCTCCTGCGTCTGGCGGGCAATGTGGCCGTGGCGGCTTACGGCGTCGTGGCGAACTATGCGCTGGTGGCGACGGCGATCTTCAACGGCGTGGCCCAGGGCGCACAGCCGCTGGTCAGCAGGTGCTACGGCAAAAACGATGCCGCCGGTGCCCGCAAGCTCCTGCTGCTGGGCAGCGGAACAGCGCTTGCGCTGGCGGCGGCACTGTATGCAGTTCTGTTCGGGTTCACCGGGCCGATCGTCGCGGTCTTCAACAGTGAGAACTCGGCCCTCATGGCGCAGTATGCCTTCAGCGGGGTGCGCATCTACTTCCTCGGCTATTTCTTCGCGGGCTTCAATATCGTGGCCGCCGGCTATCTGGGCGCGGTGGACCGCCCCGCAGAGGCTTCTGCGACGTCGCTTTCCCGCGGCATCGTGGCCATCGTGGCCTGCTCTCTGGTGCTGAGCGCCCTCTTCGGGATGAACGGCGTCTGGGCCGCGTTCCCGGCCTCTGAGGCCATCACGGCCTGCCTGACCCTCTTCCTGCTGAAGCGGAAAAAGCGTTAAATAAACAATTCCTGTTCCAACCGCTGCTGCTCGGGCGAAAGCTCGGGCAGTGCGCTCCGACCGGCCATCGCCCGCCACTGCGTGGGAGATTGGCCGGTCGTTTTTTTGAAGACGCGGCAGAGGTAGTTGGCCCCCGAGAAACCGCAGAGGCTGGCGATGACATCCAGCGTGTACTCCCGGTGGAGCAGCAGACGCATGGCGGCTTCTATGCGGACGCTGGTGAGATACCGCCCCGGCGAGACGCCCAGCGCCGCCGTGAAGGCCCGGACGAGGTGGCTCTTGGAGACGCCCAACCGCTCGCTCAGCTCTTCCACGCCGTAGAGCCCGGCGTAGTTCCTGCGGATGTCCTCGATGGCGGCGGCCACCAGCGGGGGCAGGGCAGGGGCGGCGCTGTCGGCGTCTGAGAGCTCGCACAGCAGCGCGAAGGCCAGCTGACTGCGCACCCGCTCCGAGGCGTCCCGCTCTTCGGCAAGGCGCCCCATCAGCTCTGCCGCCGCCGGGCAGGTCTCGCCCCGGGCGAGGAAGGGCATCTCGGAAAGCCCTGCGAGGAACTGTTCCGCTGCCTGCCCGGTGAGCTGGACGCAGAGCAGATGGCACTCGTTTTCCGGCGCGAGGGTCAGCGGCCCCCGGCTCAGCACGAGATGGCCCGCTGCGGCATTCTGGGGCGGCAGCAACAGGGCAGAACCGGCCGGCATCAGTTCGGGATCGGACAGCGAGACGACACATTTTCCGCTGGAAATGAGGCAGACCCAGAGCCCTTCGCCCCGCAGGGTGAGGGTCTCTTCCGGCTGGGCATCCTCCACGATGCCGAGGGCGGCAGTCGTGCTGGGAGAGTAAATCAATATCTGACACCTCAAATCAATAAAATGCTATTTTATAACACAAAATAATCTGCTATTATAATAGCAATGAAACGGCTCATCGTCAAGCTGAGCCTTTGAGTGCAACAACATCAATGGAGGAAAAAGCTTTATGGCTTCTATCAGCTGCCAGCATATCTACAAGATCTACCCCGGTGCTACGGCTCCTTCCGTCACCGATTTCAACCTGGAGATCCAGGACAAGGAATTCATCATCTTCGTCGGCCCCTCTGGCTGTGGTAAGTCCACCACCCTGCGCATGATCGCCGGTCTGGAGGAGATCTCCAAGGGCGAGATGTACATCGGCGGCCGCCTCATCAACGACGTTCCCCCGAAGGACCGCGACATCGCCATGGTCTTCCAGAGCTACGCTCTGTACCCCCACATGACCGTCTACAAGAACATCGCTTTCGGTCTGGAACTGCGCAAGACCCCGAAGGACGAGATCGACCGCCGCGTCCACGAGGCTGCTAAGATCCTGGAGATCGAGCACCTGCTGGACCGCAAGCCCAAGGCTCTGTCCGGTGGTCAGCGCCAGCGTGTCGCTCTGGGCCGTGCAATGGTCCGTAACCCGGCAGTCTTCCTGCTGGACGAGCCTCTGTCCAACCTGGACGCTAAGCTGCGTACCTCCATGCGCACCGAGATCATCAAGCTGCACAAGAAGCTGGCTACCACCTTCATCTACGTTACCCACGACCAGACCGAGGCTATGACCATGGGCGACCGTATCGTTGTCATGAAGGACGGCATCATCCAGCAGGTCGATACCCCGCAGAACCTGTACGATATGCCCTGCAACATGTTCGTCGCAGGCTTCATCGGCAGCCCCCAGATGAACTTCCTGGACGGCACCATCGTCAAGAAGGGCGACCAGTACAGCGTCGATCTGGGCGGCGACCTCATCCCCCTGCCCAAGGAGAAGACCGCTGACGGCAAGCTGGATTCCTACGTCGGCAAGAAGGTCAAGATGGGCATCCGTCCCGAGGACATCGACGACGAGCCCGAGTTCATGGCAAAGCACACCGACTGCCAGCTGGATGCTCAGGTCGATGTCTCTGAGATGATGGGCGCTGAGATCTACCTGTACCTGGAGTACAAGGGCAACAAGATGACCGCCCGCGTCGCTCCCACCTCCAAGGCCCGCAACGGAGACACCGTCCGCGTTGCCTTCGATCCCCACAAGGTCCACCTGTTCGACGTCGAGACCGAGCAGACCATCCTGAACTGAATAAGATAGTCTACGATCATTTTTGATCCTCCTATCATAAGAAAAGCCGTCGGGCCGCAAGGCCCGGCGGCTTTTCCTGTGCCGGAAAAAAGACATCATAAAAACCCATGCTGCGGCAAAGCAAAACGCAGCATGGGTGCGGAAATGGCTTATGAAGTCAGGGGACGCTTCGATCAGCGGGCCTTGACGTACTTGTGCAGGGTAGCGCGGACAGCGCCGGGGCCTGCGAACAGCTCCTTGGCCATGGACTCGATCTTCTCGCCCAGACCGACGGCGTACAGGTCCACGCCGAAGACGTCGGTGCGGCTGTACAGAGCCTTCAGGCAGGAGAAGTCCTGCTCACCGGCTTCCACCTTCAGGGGAGCCACGATGGCCTGCAGCTCAGCCAGCAGCGGGTCAGTGGAGATCTCGAAGGGCTGGCCGTTGTCGTCGATGCCCTTCAGGTAGCGGGCATAGCCTGCCAGCACCAGCGGGATCAGCACGAGGTTGGACTTGTCCAGACCGCGCGCCTCGTAAGCCTTGATGGTCTCGCCGAAGCGGATCGCCAGCTTCTGGGAGGTATCGGTGGCGATACGCTGAGGAGCGTCGGGCATGAAGGGGTTGGGCAGACGGCGGTTGATGACAGCGCCGATGAACTCGTAGGGGTTCAGAACGCCGGGGTCAACGACGACGGGCATCGCCTCGATGTAGCCGATCTTCTGGATGAAGCTGCGCAGGTCCTCATCAGCCATCTCAGCGGAGATGAGGGTGTAGCCCAGCATGCAGCCGTAGATGGACATGGCGGTGTGCAGGGGGTTGAGGCAGGTGCAGACCTTCATCTTCTCGATCTTATCGACGGTCTCGCGGTCGCAGTAGAGGACACCGCCCAGCTCCAGCGGAGGACGGCCATTGGTGTAGTGGTCCTCGATGCAGAGGTACTGGGTCTCCTCGGCGTTGACGAAGGGAGCGGTGAAGGTGTGCTTCTCGGTGACGATGGTGTAGTTGTCCTCAAAACCGTCGTCAGCCAGCATCTTCTGGACCTTGGCATCCGGGCGGGGAGTGATCTTGTCGATCATGCTCCAGGGGAAGGTGATCTTGGTCTCATCCTTGACGTAGGCCAGGAACTCGGCGGGGACCAGGCCCTGCTCGACCCACTTGGAAGCGTAGGCAAAGACTGCGGTCTTGACCTTATCGCCGTTGTGAGAGCAGTTGTCCATGCTCTGGACGGTCAGGGGCAGCTTGCCGGCCTTGAAGCGCTCGTAGAGCAGAGCAGTGACCTTGCCCATGGCCAGAACAGGGGTCAGGCCGCGCTCGAGGTCAGCAGGAGCGACGCCGTAGCCCTTCTCGGTGATGGTGAAGGAGATCATCTGCAGGCTGGGTGCCTGGAAGATCTCGACCAGACGCGCCCAGTCAGCGCCGAAGGAGTAGTCAGCCTTCAGGCTCTCGGTGACGGAGGCGATGACCTTCTTCTCGATGTCGCCGGTGGACTTCAGGCAGACCAGCAGGCTCAGATTGTCGTAGGGCTGATAAGCCTTGTCGATGATCTCGTAGTCGAAGCTCTCGGCCACGATGACGCCGCGGTCATACTTGCCGCTGTTCAGGGCGTCGTTCAGGATGGCAGCCGGGAATGCGCGGAAGATGTTGCCGGCGCCGAAGTGGACCCAGGTGGGTTCTGCGTGGGTCTTGGCCTTGACAGCCTCCACGTCAAACTTGGGCAGCTCGTAGCCCTTTTCTGCCCACTCGGCGGACAGATTGCCGTTCTTGATATCAGTCAGCTTCATGATAGATCAGCCCTTCTTCTTTTCTTCGTCCAGACGGTCCAGCAGGTCCCAGACGCCCAGCATATACTGGATGCCCAGCGCACGGTCATACTTGCCGTAGCCGGGGCGGCAGCTGCCGGGGCCTTCCTCCCACAGCTGACGGCCATGGTCGGGGCGGATGTAGCCCTCGAAGCCGCAGTCATGGTAGGCGCGCAGGATCTCGATGATGCCGGTCTCGCCGCAGCAGTCGCGGTGGGCAGCCTCGGAGAAGTCGCCGTTGGGGAAGTGATGGATGTTGCGGATGTGTGCGAATGCGATGCGGTCGCAGTGCTTGCGGACGATCTCAGCCACATTGTTGTTGGGGTTGGCGTTCAGGCTGCCGGAGCAGAGGGTCAGGCAGTTGTACTCGTCGTCCACCATGCTCAGGAAGCGGTCGATGCTCTCGGCATCCACCAGCAGGCGGGGCAGGCCGAAGATATCCCAAGGGGGATCGTCCATGTGGATGGCCATCTTGATGTCGCACTCGCGGCAGGTGGGCATCAGGGCTTCGAGGAAGTACTTCAGGTTCTCCCAGAGCTTTTCCTTGGTGACAGGGGCGTAGGCCTTGAACAGCTCGTCCAGCTTTGCCATGCGCTCCGGCTCCCAGCCGGGGAAGGTCATGTTGTACTTCTCGGTGAAGGACATGATGTACTCGGCCATGGACTTGTAGTCGCCCTTGATCTTGTCCTTCTCGTAGAACAGTGCGGTGGAGCCGTCGCCGACGGGGTGGAACAGGTCGGTGCGGGTCCAGTCGAAGATGGGCATGAAGTTGTAGCAGATGACCTTGACACCGAACTTGGACAGGTTGCGGATGCACTGCTTGTAGTTCTCGATGTACTGATCGCGGGTGGGCAGGCCGATCTTGATGTCGTCGTGGACGTTGACAGACTCGACAACGTCCATGTCGAAGCCGTAAGCGTGGATCTGGTCTGCGACCTTCTGGATCTCGTCGATCTCCCAGATCTCGCCGGGCATCTTGTTGTGCAGCGCCCAGACGATGCTGGTCACGCCGGGGATCTGCTTGATGTCGCTGAGGGTGACGGGGTCGTTGCCCTCGCCATACCAGCGCCAACCCATTTTCATAGGCATAGTGGATGTCCTCCGTTCATATTGCTTTGCGTTTATGCGCGGCAGGAGTGCCTCGCTCTCTCACTTATATTCTAATATATCAGTTGCGAATTGGCAATAGTCGATTTGCTGAGTTTTGATGTTTTTTCTTGTATACTTTAGACAAATTGACATGGAAATGACAAAAAAGAGCGCCAGCTCCGGCAAAGCCGGGACTGGCGCTCCTGTCGCAGAGTCTGAGTCAGCGCTTCACGTTGAAAGCAGCCATGCCGGGGTAGACGGCGCTGCCGCCCAGCTGCTCCTCGATGCGCAGCAGCTGGTTGTACTTTGCCACACGCTCGGTGCGGCTGGGAGCGCCGGTCTTGATCTGGCAGGTGTTCAGGGCCACGGCCAGGTCGGCGATGGTGGTGTCCTCAGTCTCGCCGGAGCGGTGAGAGCTGATGGCGGTATAGCCGGCCTTGTGAGCCATCTTGATGGCTTCCAGAGTCTCAGATACGGAGCCGATCTGGTTCAGCTTGATGAGGATGGCGTTGCCGGCACCCAGCTGGATGCCCTTGGCCAGACGCTCGGTGTTGGTGACGAACAGGTCGTCGCCCACCAGCTGGACCTTGCCGCCCAGCTCGCGGGTCATCTCCTGCCAGCCTTCCCAGTCCTCTTCGTCCAGACCGTCCTCGATGGAGATGATGGGGTACTTCTCCACCAGCTTCTTCCAGTGTGCGATGAGCTCACTGGAGGTGAACTCGGTGCCGGCCTTGGGCAGCTTGTAGAAGCCCTTGCCCTTGGGGCTCTTCCACTCGGAGGAAGCAGCGTCCATGGCCAGCATGAAGTCCCTGCCGGGAAGATAACCGGCCTTCTCGATGGCGGCCAGAATGGTCTCAATGGTCTCCTCGTCGCTGGACAGGTTGGGAGCAAAGCCGCCCTCGTCGCCCACGGAGGTAGCCAGACCCTTTGCCTTCAGGATGGAAGCCAGAGCGTGGAAGACCTCAGCGCACCAGCGCAGGCCCTCCTTAAAGGAAGGTGCGCCCACAGGCATGATCATGAACTCCTGGGTGTCCACGGTGTTGGTGGCGTGTGCGCCGCCGTTCAGAATGTTCATCATGGGGACGGGCAGGCGGTTGCCGTTCACGCCGCCGAGGAAGCGGTAGAGGGGCATGTCCAGCGAGGTGGCAGCAGCGCGGCAGGCAGCGATGGAAACAGCCAGAATGGCGTTTGCGCCCAGCTTGGACTTGTCCTTGGTGCCGTCAGCGTCGATCATGGCCTTGTCGATGGCGTAGATGTCGGAAGCATCCATGCCGATGACAGCATCAGCGATGACGGTGTTGATGTTCTCCACAGCCTTGGTGACGCCCTTGCCCAGATAGCGGCCCTTGTCGCCGTCGCGCAGCTCCAGGGCTTCAAACTCGCCGGTGGATGCGCCGGACGGTGCGCAGCCCCGGGCTACCGTGCCGTCGGCGAGGGTGATCTCAGCCTCAACAGTGGGGTTGCCGCGGGAGTCCAGGATCTCACGGCCCTGAACGTCTACGATCTCAAGATAGTTCATGATTTGTACCTCCATATATAATTATAATAGGAATGGATGCGCTCTTCTCATTTGGATAGTATACACTAACTAACCGATATTATCCTACCATGATTCGGCCCGGGATGCAAGAGGATGCATGGATGTTAGCGATAGCAAACTTCAGGGGAGGAAAGTTGTGTCATTTTTTTGTTACTTGTGAATTACTTTCATGTTCTGTTTTTCTTAGGTGAACAATTTGAAAAAGTAACCAAAAATCGACGCTTGGTTTTGTTAAAAATAGCAAGTTTTGCCTGAAACCCCTCCCAAACTATGGACGATTTGTGAATTGCGGACTTGCACCGAAGTGCTTATAATAAGACTCAAGGAAGCAGAGCTGCTTTGAGGGAAGAGAGAGCTGCTTCCTTAACAGCTTTTCGGGACACTGGCTCATGGGCCGTGCGCGAGGGCTGCAAATAACACGAATGCTTCCAAATAGCAGGAGGATATAGACTTATGAAAAACATGATCTCTCGTCGTAACTTTCTGGCTGCTGCCGGTGTCGTGGCTGCTGCCGGTGTTCTGACTGCCTGCGGCGGCTCTTCCAGCACCGCAGCTTCCGCTGCCGGTTCTACCGCAGCAGCTGCTTCCGGCGACACCATCAAGGTCGGCGTTATGGGCCCCCTGAGCGGCAACGTCTCCGTTTACGGTCAGGCCGTTGTCAACGGTGCTGCCCTGTACCTGAAGCAGGTCAACGCCAACGGCGGCATCAACGGCAAGCAGATCGAGATCCTCACCGAGGACGAGCAGGGCGACGCTACGCAGGCTGTCAACTGCTTCACCAAGATGGTGGACGAGGGCATGACCGCTCTGATCGGCGACGTTACCACCACCCCGACTCTGGCAGTCGTTGCTGAGAGCGCAGACTACAATATGCCCATGGTCACCGCTTCCGCTACCGCTGAGGCTGTCACCTACGATGCCGAGACTGATACCGTGAACGCAAACGTCTTCCGCGCCACCTTCACCGACCCGTTCCAGGGCATCAAGATGGCTGACTACGCATACCAGAAGCTGGGCTACACCAAGGCAGCCGTCATCTTCAAGAAGGGTGCTGACTACAACGAGGGCCTGGCAGAGAACTTCGTCAACGAGTTCGAGTCTCTGGGCGGCACCATCGTCGATCAGGAGAGCTACTCTGAGGGCGACGTGGACTTCAAGACTCAGCTGACCACCATCCTCGGCAAGGACCCCGAGACCGTCTTCTGCCCCAACTACTACGAGGAAGTGGGCCAGATCCTGTCTCAGGCTGAGAGCGTCGGCCTGACCGTTCCGTTCCTGGGCGGCGACGGCTGGGATGGTCTGGAAGGCTACGCCACCAACGATCAGCTGAAGGACACTTACTTCTGCGCCAACTACGCAAAGGGCTCCAACGCCGAGTTTGAGGATGCCTACAAGGCAGAGTACGGTCAGGAGTACCCCAACGGCTTCTCTCCTCTGGGCTACGATGCAGCAAAGACCGTCGTCTACGGCCTGCAGGCTGCTGAGGATGCCGGTCTGGAGGCTGGCACCGACGATTACAAGCAGGCTGTCATCGATGCCATTGCCTCCGGCACCATCGACGGCATCACCGGCACCTTCACCTTCGACGAGCATCACGACCCCGTCAAGCAGACTGCTATCCTGACCTATGTGGACGGCAAGCCGGTGCTGAAGGAAATGTTCTGATCCCAGCTTTCTTCCATCGACCGGTGATGGAAGCGCCGCTGAGATCCGAATGATCGTAAATTGACCCGACTGCGGAGAACGCCGGAACAGTATTGCCCCGGTGCTCTCCGCTTTTTTGGTAAAAAAGTGTATCCCCACATAAGGCGTGCAACAGCGCCGGAAAGAAAGGAAGTATCCATCCATGACAGTGTTTTTCAGCCAGCTGATCAATGGCCTGTCCCTTGGCAGCATCTATGCACTGATCGCACTGGGCTACAGCATGGTGTACGGCATCATCCTGCTGCTGAACTTTGCCCACGGCGACGTCATCATGGTGGGCGCGTACATGTCCTGGTTCGTCATGAACCAGCTGGGCCTCGGCCCGGTCACGGCGGTCTGTGCCACCATCCTCACCTGTACGCTGCTGGGCGTGGTCATCGAAAAGATCGCCTACACCCCGCTGCGCAGCGCACCCCGTATCTCGCTGCTGATCACCGCCATTGGCGTCTCCTTCTTTCTGGAGTACACCGCAGAGCTGATCCTTGGCTCCGGTGCCAAGGTCATCCCGGCCTACTACACCAACCAGACCTTCCGCATCGGCTCTGTGCCGCTGGGCCTCACCTCTGTCATCACCCTGCTGGTCACGGTGCTGTCCATGCTGGTACTCACCTTCCTTGTTCAGAAGACCAAGCTCGGCAAGGCCATGCGTGCCGTGTCTGAGGATATGGACGCTGCCCGCCTGATGGGCATCAACGTCAACAGCACCATCTCCTTTACCTTCGCGGTCGGCTCTGCACTGGCCGGCATCGGCTCGGTGCTGTACTGCTGCTCCTACCCGCAGGCCACCCCCACCATGGGCTCCATGCTGGGCCTGAAAGCCTTCGTCGCCGCCGTTCTGGGCGGCATCGGCTCCATCCCGGGCGCAATGGTCGGCGGCATCGTCATCGGCCTGTGCGAGTGCTTCGTTTCCGCCATCGGCCTGTCTGCCTGGAAGGACGCTGTCACGTTCGCCATCCTCATCATCGTGCTGCTGTTCAAGCCCACGGGCTTCCTTGGCCGCAAGGTGCAGGAAAAGGTGTAAGGAGGGCATGAAGATGAACAAGAATCGCAAAACGCTCAAAATGCCCGTGCGCTACCTCATGAACGCCGTGCTGGTGGTGCTGCTGTTCCTGGCCCTTTCCTATATGACCGGCAACATGCTCTCCACTTACCAGAACAAGGTGCTCATGACCGTGGGCATCAACATCATCCTGGCCGTGTCCCTGAACGTGGCCACCGGCTATCTGGGCCAGCTGCCGCTGGGCCACGCCGGTTTCATGGCCGTGGGTGCTTACACCTGCGCCCTCTTCACCAAGTACAGCCCTCTGCCCGATGGTGTTTCCTTTGCCATCGGCCTTGCACTGGGCGCTGTGATGGCCGGCCTGTTTGGCGTCCTCATCGGCGTCCCGGCCCTCCGTCTGACCGGTGACTATCTGGCCATCCTGACCCTGGGCTTCGGCGAGATCATCCGCATCACCCTGAACAACATCGACGATGTGCTGGGCTACAGCCTGTTCTACGGCTCCAAGGGCCTCAAGAACATCCCCAAGTACTCCAACTTCGCCAATGTCTTCCTCTGTGTGGTCATCACCTGCTTCCTCATCCATGCCATGATGAAGAGCCGCCATGGCCGCGCCGTCCTCGCCATCCGTGACAACGAGATCGCTGCCGAGAGCTGCGGCATCCAGACTACTTATTATAAGGTCATGGCCTTCGCTTTCTCCGCTGCCTTTGCCGGTCTGGCCGGTGGTCTGTACGCCTGCTACATCGGCGTTCTGAACCCCTCCACCTTCGGCTTCATGAAGTCCATCGAGATCCTGGTCATGGTGGTTCTGGGCGGCATGGGCTCCATGCTGGGTTCCATCCTCTCCGCTACCGTCCTGACCATCCTGCCCGAGGCTACCCGCAGCTTCGACAGCTACCGCATGGTCATCTACTCGCTGGTGCTCATCCTGATGATGATCTTCCGTCCGGGCGGACTGCTGGGCAGCTACGATTTCTCCATGAGCCGCATCGTGGAAAAGGTCATGAACGGCGAGCTGTTCCACAAGAAGAATGCTGACAAGGAGGGCGCAGACCATGAGTGAGTTCCAGACGAAGTTACACAGCGTCCCTTCCGGCGGCTTCCTGACCGACCGCGACAAGGACAAAAAGCCCATTCTGGACGTGCGGGAGCTGGGCATCGACTTCGGCGGCCTGACCGCCGTGGACGGCTTCAACCTGATGATCGGCCGCAACGAGATCACCGGTCTGATCGGCCCCAACGGTGCCGGTAAGACCACCGTGTTCAACCTGCTGACCAACGTCTACCAGCCCACCCGCGGCTCCATCCTGATCGATGGGATGCCCACCGCCGGCAAAAAGACCTATCAGGTCAACCGCATGGGCGTGGCCCGTACCTTCCAGAACATCCGCCTGTTCAATGACCTGACGGTGGAGGAAAACGTCACCGTGGCGATGGACGCTCAGATGAAATACAACATGGTCAGCGGCATCTTCCGCCTCCCCAGCTTCTGGAAGGAGGAAAAGGTGGCCCACGAGCGGGCGCTGGAGCTGCTGAGCCTGTTTCACATGGAGGATCTGGCAAACGTAAAGGCAGGTTCCCTGCCCTACGGCGCCCAGCGCCGTCTGGAGATCGTCCGGGCGCTGGCAACCAACCCCTCCTTGCTGCTGCTGGACGAACCTGCCGCCGGTATGAATCCCTCCGAAACTGCAGAGCTGACCGAGACCATCCGCCGCATCCGCGACGAGTTCAACATCGCTGTCCTCCTCATCGAGCATGATATGAGCCTCGTTATGGGCATCTGCGAGGGCATCGCCGTGCTGAACTTTGGCCGCATCATCGCCAAGGGTACGCCGGACGAGATCCGCAACAATCCCCAGGTCATCGAAGCCTACCTGGGCAAGAAGGAGGGCTGAACGATGGCACAGACTTTGCTGAAAGTTGATAATATCAACGTCTTTTATGGCAACATCCACGCAGTCAAGGATGTCTCCTTCGAGGTGAACGAGGGCGAGATCGTCACCCTCATCGGTGCCAACGGTGCCGGTAAATCCACCACCCTGAAGACCATCTCCGGCCTGCTCCACCCGAAGACCGGCGACGTCCTCTACAAGGGCAA
>OGMQ01001219.1_pt1 | contig 12161 bp, 15 predicted proteins | sample 1573291 | NCBI WGS metagenome assembly OGMQ01 (sample SAMEA2582008, study PRJEB24529) | metagenome | biome: Human gut stool | place: China | collected 2011
ACCTGCCCGGAAAGCAGGGCATCGTACCGGCTGGAATACTGGCAGAAGGTGCAGGAGACGATGCGGAGAGAACCGATGTCGTCGAGGTACTGCTTTGCAAGTGCATAGTTGGGGTGGTGGGCCGTGGTGATGGCCTCGAAGAGGAAAAGGTGCTTCTCTTTCGCCAGTGCGATGAGCTCGTCAGCCTCCGCCACGGTAGGGACGAAGGGCTTCTCGCAGAGGACGTTCTTTCCGGCCAGAAGCGCCGCCTTAGTCTGCGCATAGTGCAGGCTGTTGGGGGTGGCGATATAGACCAGCTCAATGTCCGGGTCGGCCAGCATGGCGTCATAGTCGGTGTAGACCTTCGGGATGCCGAACTGCTGTGCCAGCGCCTCGCCGGTGGCCTGCTGCCGGGAGCAGACCGCCTCACAGCGGAACGCAGGGACCTTTGCAAACTCTGCTGCCATCGTGCGGGCGATGGAGCCAGTGCCGAGGATGCCGATATTCATAGGAGCGCCCCTCCTTATATATAATGGGTATCAGACGTTGCTCTGACAGTTCTGCTTGACGAATTCGCTGGGGGACATGTGGTACTTCATGTTGAAGGACTTGGAGAAATAATGGATGGAGCTGTAGCCCAGACGCAGCGAAATTTCGCTGATGGTATAGCGGGTCTCGAGGAGCATCTGACAGCTGCGCTCCAGCTTCTTGTCGTTGATATACTTTTTGGGCGACTGGTCCACCGAGTTCTTGAACAGCAGCTGCAGAGCGGACCGGGACAGAGAGAAGTGCTCGCAGATCTCCGGGATGGTGAGGGGGTCGTAGATGTTGTCGTCGATGTAGGAGATGATGCGGTCGAACAGCTCGTCCATGGCGCTCTGGTGGGCCGTGCTGCTGGCGGGGGCCATGGGGGAGGCGTAGGTGCCTTGGAGCAGCCGGATGATGGTCTCGGTCAGCAGGCAGAGCATCAGGCTGTTCATATAGGGGATGCCGGTGGTGCTCTCCCGGACGAAGGCTTTTAATAAGGTGTTTATCTTCTGGTCGTAGTGGAACACCCGGTTGATGAGGGCGTCATACCAGACCTCCCGCTCCACGGGAGTCAGGTTGCGCATATCGAAGAGGATGGTCATATAGGAGGCCCTGTGCTCTTCGTCGGTGTACTGGGTGTGGAACTGGCCCGGGCCGTAGATCATCAGGTCTTTTTCTTTTAAGTGGTAGAGCGTGCCGTCCACTTCGGTCTCCAGCTCGCCGGTGTCCACGTAGGTCAGCTCGAAGAAATCGTGCCGCTCACCATGGAAACAGTAGTTCTCGGTGCGGATGCGGTAGTAGTAGCCCAGAATTTTCTGTATCTCGATGCGGGGCAGGACGGCCAGAAATTCGTACTGGGAAGGAAAGTCTGTGATATGCAGCAAGTAGCTGCTCTCGGCGTAAAGGTCGTACTCGAGCTTCTGGGTCGTGGAGACGACGGCAAAGTAGATATTTGGCCTGATGTGGATGAGCCTGTTCATCGCAAACTCCTGCACATCGGCAGCCTCCGCCGTGTGGGAGACCAGCAGAACGCCAATGCCGCTCTTTACCTGTAAATAGGTATCGCAGTTGAAGCAGTAGAACTGAGAGACATAGCGGCGGGGGATGGCAACCATCGTCTGGTGGATGAGCTCCGGGTGCTCGCGGTCGATGGGCTGGTGGTAGACCGAGCCGTAGTCCAGAAAACTGTCGTTGGAAGTTTCGCGTTGCATTCAAATCCCTCCTTATTGAAAAAGTATATCATTTTTTGGGCGTTTTGACTAGTCTTATTTATACTTTTTTGGTAGATTGTAATGAGACTCACCGAATTTAACCGTTTTTTAGAAACAATTTGTTAAAAAATATAAAGACATTTGTTCAAATATAGCCTATAATGTAGTTACTCTGAATTGGAAACTCAGACAAAAATTTCAAGGAGGAATGAAAAAAATGCCGAACATTGTTCTAACTCGAATCGACAATCGTCTGGTTCATGGACAGGTTGCTACGCAGTGGTGCGGCGCAATCGGCGCAAACCTGATTCTGGTGGCGAATGACGAGGTGGCTGGCAACAGCCTGCGTCAGGGCCTGATGAATATGGCTGCGCCTGCTTATGCAGCTATGCGCTATTGGACCATCCAAAAGACGATCGACACCATCCACAAGGCAAGTGCAAAGCAGCTGATCTTCATCGTCTGCGAGAATCCGCAGGATGTCGTGAAGCTGGTGGAGGGTGGCGTTCCCATCAAGAAAGTCAACATCGGTAACATGCACATGGCAGAAGGCAAGCGCCAGGTGGCAGGTTCTGTCGCAGTTGACGACGCCGATGTGGCTGCGTTCAAGCGGCTGCAGGAGCTTGGTGTGGAACTGGAGATCCGCCGCGTTCCTACCGAACACGCTGAAAACATCGAAAAGCTGTTCAAGTAAGCTTTCCGGGTGCTTTCGAAAATACTTGAAAAGGAGCATTTATTATGGGCTTTAGTGCACTTCAGATCATTCTGGTCTTTGTGTGGGTGTTCATCGTCGCCATCGACCAGTTTGATTTCCTGGAATCCCTGTACCAGCCTATCGTTTCCGGTGCTGTCATCGGTGCGATCCTGGGCGACCTTCCCACTGGCCTCATCGTCGGCGGTACTTACCAGCTGATGACCATCGGCAACATGCCTGTCGGCGGCGCTCAGCCGCCAAACGCAGTCATCGGCGGCGTCATGGCTACCGTGTTTGCGATCTCTTCTCATCTGGATACCACCGCTGCTGTCGGTCTGGCAGTTCCCTTTGCTCTGATCGGCCAGTACATGGTCACCTTCCTGTTCACCCTCATGTCCCCCATGATGTCCAAGGCTGACCAGCTGGCAGCAAAGGGCGACACTAAGGGCATTGTCCGTCTGAACTACATGGCAATGGCTCTGCTGGGTCTGCTGTTCGCCATCGTCTGCACCCTCGGTATGCTGGGCGGCTCTGCAATGGGTACTACCCTGAGCAACCTGGCTGCCAAGTACGCATGGATCATGGCTGGTCTGGGCGCTGCCGGTGGTATGATGCGCTTCGTCGGTTTCGCTACCCTGCTGCGCATCATGCTTTCCAACGAGTTCTGGGGCATCTACTTTGCTGGTTTTGCTCTGGCAACCATCATCGGCTACATCCCCGAACTGTCCGGCTCTGCTCTGCTGCTGATCGCATTCGTTGGTGTTGCGATCGCTCTGTATGACTACCAGACTCGCGTTGCTATCAAGCAGGCTGCTGGTTCTGGTTTTGCTGCGAATGGAGGCGACGACGAAGATGGCATCTAATGCAACTCATTACAACAATCTGACTCCCGCGAAGCCTTTGGATAAGGCTACGCTGAACAAGATGGTGCTTCGTTCCCTGAACCTGCAGGCATCTTTCAACTACGAGCGTATGCAGGCTGCCGGCTGGCTGTACTGCATCCTGCCCGGTCTGGAGAAGATCCACAGCGATAACAAGGAAGACCTGGAGCTCTCCATGGAGCACAACCTGGAGTTCTTCAACACTCACCCGTTCCTGGTCACCTTCGTCATGGGCATCATCCTCTCTCTGGAGCAGCAGAAGGCTGACATCGAAACCATTCGTGCCGTGCGTGTTGCCGCTATGGGTCCTCTGGGCGGTATCGGCGACGCAATCTTCTGGTTCACTCTGGTTCCCATCACCGCAGGTATCACCTCGAACATGGCCATCAACGGTTCGCTGGCTGGCCCCATCCTGTTCCTGCTGATCTTTAACATCGTGCAGTTCGCATGCCGCTTCTTCCTGATGTACTGGTCTTACAACCTGGGCACCAAGGCGATCGACATCCTGACTGCCAACGCTAAGGAGTTCACCCGTGCAGCTTCCATGCTGGGCGTCTTCATCGTCGGTGCTCTGACTTCCAACTACGGCGGCACCACCGTTGCTACCGTCATCGAGAACGGCGACAGCCCCATCGTTATCCAGAGCATTCTGGATGGCGTCCTGCCCAAGCTGATCCCTCTGGCTCTGACCCTCGGCCTGTTCTTCCTGATGAAGAAGAAGAACTGGAAGCCCGTTACCTGCATCGCTCTGCTGCTGGTCATCGGTCTGGTCGGCGCATTCTTCGGCATCTTTGCTTAAGACATAAGCCGGAATCACAATGCACGCGGTACTTCTTGATTTTAATGGGACGATGTTCTTTGATACCCGCTTCCACATGGAGGCGTGGTCAAAGATCTATCATGAACTGCATCCCGAAGATAAAAGCCCTCTTGCATCGACGAAGATTTGCGGTCCCTGCAATGATGTCATTCTGAAGAACATGGCCCCGTGGCTCACCCCTGGGGAGTGCCAGCAGTATTCAGAAAAGAAAGAGGCGCTGTACCGGGAGGCATGCAGGAACGATCCTGCCAGTTTACACCTCGTAGCAGGTGCTGAAGAGCTGCTGCAAGGCTTACAGAAGCGCGGCATCCCGTTCGCGCTGGCGAGTGCTTCCATAAAAGCAAATGTTGATTTCTACTTTGACTCGTTTCCGATCGGTCACTGGCTGAAACAACAGGACGTCGTGTACGACGACGGAAGCTATGCCGACAAAGGCGAGATGCATCTGGAAGCTGCGCGGAGGCTGGGTGTTCCGTTCTCTGAGTGCTTGGTCATCGAGGACAGCGTCACCGCCATCGCTCTGGCAAAACGAAACGGCGCAGGCCGGATCGTGGGCGTCGGAGAGACGGCAGACGGGTCCGAGCTGCTGGCACTGGGAGCAGACCACTACATCCACGACTTTACAGAATTTGATTACGCATGGTTGGAAAACTGAAATTCGTCCAGTGAGTTTCCATTTCCACAGTTGATAAAAGACGGCTTCGGTTATTCGGAGCCGTCTTTTTCGTTAGAAAAACAGATGAGGACAGAGGTTTATGGAGCACTTCACAAACTACCAGCAGATGATTGCTCCTGCTATGGTGTGGGAATCAATCGAAAGCAACGATGCGGTCAGAATGGCCGTATCGTTCAGTTGGAAAAATGAAGAATGGCTGATTCCGGCAGTTTATCCGTTATAGATACTAAAAGCATATCTTGTATGTTTCAGGAGGACAGGCTTATTCCTTACCTTTCTGCAATAGACAATGTCAGAATAGTGCTTCATGGAAAAAACAATAGGGATGAAATCCGTAATAATCTGTTATCAATTCTTCCAGATGATAGTCTTGATATTCCTGTAAGTTCATTATCCGGTGGAATGAAAAGAAGAGTTGCACTTGCAAGAGCATTATCATATCCCGGGAAACTTATAATACTTGATGAACCATTCACAGGTTTAGATAAGGATACTAAGTTAAATGTAATAGACTATATATTAAAAATGCGTAATAACCGTACTTTGCTTATTGCAACTCATGGAACTGATGATGCCAATCTGTTAGGGGCTGAAATAATAAAGCTTAATAAAAATATTAATTAAACTATTAAAGGGAGACTGTCTTATGGCAATCTCCCTTATATTAATATTATGTGACTACATTTCTTCGATAATCTTTCTTGCAACATATACGCCACTGGCAGAAGCGTGTGATAATGAATGTGTAACGCCGCTTCCGTCACCAATTATGTATAAGCCCTTATATCTTGTCTCAAGATTGTTGTCAATCTCAACTTCCATGTTATAAAACTTAACCTCAACACCATACAGAAGTGTATCATCATTGGCAGTTCCCGGTGCAATCTTATCAAGTGCGTAAATCATCTCTATAATTCCATCAAGAATTCTCTTAGGAAGTACAAGACTTAAATCACCAGGAGTAGCAGCAAGAGTAGGCTTTACAAGTCCCTCCTCAATTCGCTTCTCTGTACTTCTTCTTCCTCTCATAAGGTCTCCGAATCTCTGGACAATAACACCTCCACCAAGCATGTTGGAAAGTCTTGCAATACTTTCACCGTATCCGTTACTGTCCTTGAATGGCTCTGAAAAATGCTTTGCAACAAGAAGTGCAAAGTTGGTGTTCTCTGTCTGCTTCTCAGCACCTTCATAGCTGTGTCCGTTAACTGTTACAATGCCGTTAGTGTTCTCATTAACTACAATTCCATTAGGATTCATACAGAATGTTCTAACAAGATCCTCAAATTTCTCTGTTCTGTATACAATCTTGCTTTCATACAATTCATCCGTAAGATGTGCAAAAATGACTGCAGGAAGCTCAACTCGCACACCGATATCCACACGGTTAGACTTTGTTGGAATCTCAAGCTTCTGACAGACATTTTCAATCCATTTGCTTCCGCTTCGGCCAACGGAAACAATACATTTGTCACAATCCATGTACTCGTCCTTATAGAATACTCTGTAACCGCCATCAATCACCTCAATATTGCTTACAGGAGTATTAAAATAGAAGTCTATATGGTCCTTCATCTCATTGTACATATTCTCAAGAACAATATAGTTAATATCTGTTCCAAGATGTCTTACTGACGCATCAAGAAGCTTTAACTTGTTCTGCATGCATAAAGTCTTGAACTTAGTGCCTGCTGTAGAATACATGTGAGTCTCTTCGCCACCATGTGATGTATTGATTGTATCAACATACTTCATCAGGTCGATTGCCTGATCCCTTCCGATATACTCATAAAGAGTTCCGCCGAAATCATTAGTTATATTATATTTACCATCTGAAAATGCACCAGCACCACCAAATCCGTTCATAATCGCACATGTTGGACATTTGATACATGATTTAACTTTCTTACCATCTATAGGACATTTTCTCTTCTCTAATGTGTTGCCTTCTTCGAACACAGCCACTCTGGTTTCAGGTGACTTCTTCATAAGCTCGTACGCAGAAAAGATTCCGCCCGGTCCGGCTCCAATAATAATAACATCGTATTCCATACATTATCCTCCTCGGAGAAATTTCTTAGGATATTATATCATAGAATCGGGGTTATGTGGTATAGTGTAGGTATTAATTAGAGTATTTAGCATCAGACTACTTATTGATGAGCAAGGTATTATCATCAAGGCTAATGAAAAGGGAAGCCCCAGCGGTAATACCCAATGATGGGAAACAGACTCCGATGAAAGGGCATTCTGTATTTATTGCACAGCATGCAACAGCTACCTGCTGCAGGGAATGCATAAGAAAGTGGCATAAGATGAAGCCTGGTGTAGAGCTAACGCAGATTCAGCAGGATTATCTTGTTGATGTAATAATGAAATGGATAAAAAAGGAATACAACGATTTTAAAAATCAGTAATTCATTAGGCAATTTGAGAAAACTTAAGTGTAAAATTTCCTAGGGAAGATAACCATGAGTATTTAATTGACAAGCTGTGAATGATTTGATATCATTGCACAGTAAATTAATAAGACAGTTCGTTTGTACCATCCTGTCTCTAAATAAAACCAGGACTATTATTTTTATAATTCATAATTGGAAATTTTTAGGGAAATAATCTATTAAGGCACGGGTACAGATGTATCCGTGTTTTTTTAATGCAATATAAGCAAATGGAGAAAAGATTTATGTATATTTTAAAAACAGAGGCTAGTTTTGATTCGGCACATTTTCTTGCAGGATACAATGGAAAATGCAGCAATCTTCATGGACATAGATGGAAGATTGTTCTTGAAGTTCAAACTGAGGAACTAAAGGAAGATGTTCAGCATAAGGGTATGTATGTTGATTTTGGAGAACTGAAAAAAGATTTAAGAAACATAGCAGATTCAATGGATCATGCATTAATTATAGAAAGAAATTCATTGAAGGAAACTACATTTGAAGCTTTAAAAAGCGAGAATTTCAAAATTATTGAACTTGATTTCCGACCGACAGCGGAGAATATGGCCAAGTATTTTTATGAAAAAATAAAAATACTTGGATACAACATGAGAGCTGTAACTGTATATGAAACTCCTGCTAATAGTGCAACTTATATGGAATAATTTTTAATCTGAAAGGATTTATATATGAGTAAATATGAAGTAGTTGAAAAATTTGTAAGTATTAATGGTGAAGGAACTAAAGCCGGGCAGCTAGCGGTTTTTATACGCTTTAAGGGCTGTAATCTTAACTGTAAATACTGCGATACCAAATGGGCTAATGAGCAGGAGACACATTCTCAACCAATGACAGAAAAAGAAATTCTTGATTATGTTTTATCGACAGGAGTAAAAAATGTCACTCTTACTGGTGGTGAACCACTGCTAAGAGAAGGTATTGAAAATGTTATAACAGTTCTTGCAGAAAACAATCTGAACATTGAAATAGAGACTAACGGCAGTGTCTATCTTGATAAAATCCGTAAGCTTCACAAAGAGAATGTAACTTTTACAATGGATTATAAGCTTTCAGGCAGTGGTATGGAAGCTGCCATGAATCTGAATAATTTTGATATTTTAAATAGCAATGATACGGTCAAATTTGTAGCTGGTTGTCGAGAGGATCTTATAAAGGCAAAACAGATTATAGAAAAATACAATCTGTATGGAAAATGTAACCTTTATATAAGTCCGGTATTTGGAATGATAGAACCTGAGGAAATTGTTAATTTTATGAAAGAAAATGTAATGAATGATGTTAATATGCAGATTCAGTTACATAAATTTATATGGTGACTAGACAAAACACGAGTCTGACATGGAAAAACATAAGAAAATAGACACTAAGGCAATTGAATATCATATAGCTGGTATTCTTAAGGCTCTGGGTGATAACCCTGAACGGGAGGGCTTAAAAGATACACCTAAAAGAGTTGCAAAAATGTATGAAGAAGTTTTTGATGGAATGAATTATACAAATGAAGAAATTGCAGATATGTTTAACAAAACATTTGCACTGGATATGGATGAAGAAGAGTCTGGACAAATAGAATGTAATGGTCAGAGCGGAACTTCCAATATGGTAGTGGTAAAAGATATAGATATTTTCAGTTATTGTGAGCATCATCTTGCTCTTATGTATGATATGAAGGTAACAGTAGCTTATATTCCAAATGGAAGAGTAATAGGTCTTAGTAAGATAGCAAGAATAGCAGATATGGTATCTAAAAGACTGCAGCTTCAGGAAAGAATAGGAAGTGATATTGCTGATATTATGCAGATGGTTACTGGTGCCAAAGATATAGCAGTATTTATTGAAGGATGTCATAGCTGCATGACCGCAAGAGGAATTAAAAAAGCTAACACAAAAACATATACACAAACATTAAGAGGGAGATTTAACAATGAAAGCAATGGTTTTGTTCAGTGGTGGAATAGATAGTACAACATGCCTTGGTATGGCGGTAGAAAAATATGGTCCAGAAAATGTTATTGCATTATCAATATCATATGGACAGAAACATACAAAAGAGATAGAAGCATCAGATAAAATAGTAAAATACTATAATGTAGAACATATTTATCTTGACCTTGCAAAAATATTTCAATATAGTGATTGTTCATTATTATCACATTCTGATAAGGAAATACCTAAAGAATCATATGATGAGCAGATTAAGAGCACAAATGGTTCTCCTGTTTCAACATATGTTCCATTTAGAAATGGGTTATTTTTATCAAGTGCTGCCAGTATAGCAATTTCAAAAGGCTGCAGTGAGATATATTATGGGGCACATGCGGATGATGCGGCAGGAAGTGCATATCCTGACTGCAGCAGTGATTTTAATAATGCAATAAATGAGGCTATATATCTTGGAAGTGGAAAGCAGATTAAGGTTGTAGCACCATTTATCAATGCAACAAAGGATCAGGTTGTAAAAAAGGGGCTTGAGCTAAATGTACCTTATAAGTACACATGGAGCTGCTATGAAGGCAGCGAAAAACCTTGTGGAAAGTGTGGAACATGTATAGATAGAGCCAGAGCATTTGAGTTAAACGGAATTAATGATCCAGCTATGGAATAAAAAGGAGAAAATTATGACTGGAAGAAGTAAAGAAGAAACAGCAGATATAACATTATTGGGAAATCAGAAAACACAATATCCAAGTGATTATGCACCGGAGATGTTAGAGACTTTTGAGAATAAACATCAGGGTAATGATTATTTTGTAAAATTTAATTGCCCAGAATTTACAAGTTTGTGTCCTATAACAGGGCAGCCAGATTTTGCAACTGTTACAATATCATATGTACCAAACATTAAAATGGTGGAAAGTAAATCATTAAAATTATATTTATTCAGTTTCAGAAATCATGGTGATTTTCATGAAGACTGTATGAATATTATCATGAAAGATTTGATAAAACTTATGGATCCAAAATACATAGAGGTATGGGGAAAATTTACTCCTAGAGGTGGAATATCAATAGATCCTTACTGTAATTATGGAAAACCTGGAACAAAATGGGAGGAGATAGCATTCAACAGAATGGCAAACCATGATATGTATCCAGAAAAGGTCGATAATAGATAATAATAGATAAAATAACGCCGATAAATCCTGATTTATCGGCGTTTTACAGTTATTCAAATAAGTGCCTAAATTGGTCTTTAATTTCGTCTGGAAAATCCTTGAAATCATCTTCTTTTACTTAGAAATTGCTCGTTACAGTAGTAAAGTACACATTTCGGTCACTTCGCTAAATTGCAGTTTAACGAAGTGATTACGTGATGATAATATAGAGTGCCACGGCAATCCTCTTAATCTGGCCTCTCCATCTTTTAATACTATCAACATGAAGCCATGTATACTGCTAAGAAAGGCGGTAAGGACAGATATTTTGTGAATAAATTCATTGAAGAATAAGAAGTTAATGCCGCCAGTCAGGATTATTTCCTAATTGGCGGCATTATAAAATGCCATTATACAATTATGTCAACATGCATGTCAGCCATCGCAAAATCTTTCTTAAGCTTTCGGCTAACTTTCTTAATTTCTGTACTGTATTCTTTCTTTCGATTATCTTTTTCAGATGTTTTATCAGTAGCTTTTATATCTGCGGTATCTGTATTTTTAATATCACAAATCTGATTATTATCATCAGTTATAGTATCTGCTTTATCCTGTGTATTTTCAGAGGCGTCAGTAAGTTCAGCATTATCAGCCTTCTCGCTGTCTGTTATCTCATCTGATATATCATTATCTGCTGCATCCTGTTCTTTCTTTTCTTCATCAGTTGGCATACTCTGATAATCTGCGGATTTGACAAACTCAAGATGTGCAGCCTCAATGTTGTTAGTCTTTGCAAGTATTTCCTGAGCTTTCGCTAACTTGGCACTTTTAGGTATTGCCGGGTCATTGACTATACTGCTTAATGAACTCTCCAGTTCTCCAAGCTTCTGCAGCTTTACACGGTCAACCTCTTCTTTAGTTTTGCATTGTCTCAGTTTTTCCTTATAGCTTTCTTTTTCTTCTTTAGTTTCACGATATTTCTTTAAAGCAACAGGATCATTCTTTTCAAGATAAGATATTTCCTCCGGCGAAAGACTCCCACCTGACATAATCTTATTATCTATTTTCTGGCGCTTCTCTGCTTCCCGATTATGTTCTAACCGTTCCTGAAAATCAGCAATCATAAACTGTTCAGATGTCCATGTAGAGCGTTCATTTAACTCCTGCTTAGATAAAACATTGCCAGATTCCTTTTTCTGCATCCACTTGTTGTTAAGCATCTGCAATTGTACGGTACTTGCTATTGTTCCTGATAATATCACTAGGCACACCCCCTGACATTATACAGAAAAATCAACATTCTGACCCACATTCTTCTCCTGTGGAGTTCTTACTGTATCACTTAAGAAAAGCTGCTCCTGATTTTTTATCTTTTCAAGAAGTTCTTCTATTGATGAAGCTGTCACTGTTACAGTCTCCGTATCGTCAGTATCATCGACATCTCCGGTTTCTTTGCGTTTCTTTTCCAGCCGCTCCTCATTCTTTTTCTTTTCTGCCTTCTTCTCGGCTGTCTTCTTAGCTTCTTTCTTTTCTGCAGCCTTTTTCTCAATGCGCTCCTTCTGTGCAGCACTTGACTTTTCAAGCACAGCAAAATATGATGCTGTACCATTATCATTAACCTGCATTCCAAAGCCCTTTACACTAGTTCCTGTTGCTGAAAGACTGCTTGCAAGCTGTGAGATTCCACTTGCAGCATTTGCAATAATTCCTTCATACTGTTTTCTGTAATTCTCATCAGAAGCCATTCTTTCAATCTTATCCTCATCAATAAGGACAACCATATTATTGGAATTAGCATAACCTGCCGCATTAGCCTTG
>OGMQ01001231.1_pt1 | contig 11968 bp, 3 predicted proteins | sample 1573291 | NCBI WGS metagenome assembly OGMQ01 (sample SAMEA2582008, study PRJEB24529) | metagenome | biome: Human gut stool | place: China | collected 2011
GTACGACAGTCTTTGCTTCCATAGCTCTTTATGAGGCTTTACATTATCATGGTCATTTATTGGATGACTCAACCCGCAATCACTGGAAACAACAATTACTGCAAGCTGGTGAATTCATGATAAATAATCCATTTATTTATAGCCGTAAACGCGAAGGTATGCGAAATATGAATATAAACTATTCTGCGTCGGCAACCTACGCCTTGTATGCTATTGGCGAATTATGTAACCGTCCCGACTTTAAGAAAGAAGCCCAAGAAATAGCAGCCGATCTAAAAAGTTACTTTACGAAAAATGAATGTTTTCTATACGGCGAAGGACCGAATATTAACTCCGCAACCAGAAACGGCTGTTTCCCGACTGACTTACTTTACAATGTGGAAGAATCCTTGCCGAACATGGCATATTATGCTGCGATGGCCAATGATAAGGAACTGTTATCACTCGTAGAGTGTTCCATGAATACCCATTTGGAATTTATGCTACCCGATGGGGCCTGGGACAATAGTTGGGGAACAAGGAACTTTAAATGGACCTATTGGGGAGGACGTACCAGCGACGGTTTTATGGGAGGTTACTATAAATTAGCAGCCCGTCATCCGGAATATTTAGAGGCTATTCAACGGAATATCCAACTATTGAAAAAAGCCACTCATAACGGGCTTCTTTATGGTGGCATGCATTACTTTGCTTCCGGCATTCCCCCTTGTATCCATCACAACTTCGGGCATGCCAAAGCATTGGCATCCTTTCTCGAATTGCCTCCCGTGAAAACTGCCGCTTCCGGAAAACTGCCGCGAGATATTACTTACGGCACAAAGTATTTTAAAGATATCCATACATGGCTTCTATCCTACGGTTCGTGGCGTTCTACGTTCACCGGATATGATGCAGAATATAAGGTAAAAGGAACACATCCTATGGGAGGTGCTCTCTCGTTGTTGTGGCATGCGCAAGCTGGACCCGTTTTTGCCGCAACTATGAATCAATATAAACTGATTGAGGCTCCCAATATGCAGAGCAATACCCGCAAGTATCTGACAGGCGGTACTCCTCGAATCGAATTAATACAAAATGGAGTTGCATATAGCAATCTAGATGATTTAAATACAAGCATTACCTGCCATGAAAGAGAGGAAGCTTGCACATTTACCGTACATACCCATCTGGTTGATATCAACCAACAAGCTCCGCTGCAGGGAGAAGTAGCTATGACAATGAATTATACATATTCAGAACAAGGGGTCAGCATACATCTGGAGCATTGTAATGAACCGATCCGACTTATGTTACCCGTCATTGCCTCACCTGAGGAAAATATTGAATTCTCTTCCCATGAAGTATACATAAGAAAAAATAAAGGAGTAGTATGTATCACTTGTGAATCGGGAGATATGGAGATTGCTTTTACGGACGATGATCAAAGAATTTTTAATCCGGTTCCGGGATTCTCTTTTATACCTTTACAGGTACTACCAGATAAAATGGATAAGAAAATCCATATCAATATCAGTTTTCGCTAGTATTTTATTCGTTTGCTCTGTAACAGACTATAATTATGACTATGAAAATACAATATTTTTTGTTAGCGCTTATAGGAAGCTTATTACCTTATATATTGAACGCCAGCATTATCGAGAATATCCATTTCACCCATATCGGTTTAGTAGATGGATTATCACATAGTACAATTTTTGCAATTAATCAGGATAAAGGCGGAAACTTATGGTTTGCAACATATGATGGTGTAAATAAGTACGATGGCTACAATTTTACAGTTTATCGCCATCAATATATGAATCCTAACAGCATTGCCAGTGATATATCCCGTTGCATTGCCGTTGATGATTCCGACAGGATATGGGTGGGAACCCGTGAGGGTTTGTCGCTTTACAACCGTTACAAGGATGCTTTCTCCAATTATTATTATAAGAAAAGAGGTATGAATGTAGCCGTCACCAGCATAGCTCCAATAAAAGAAGACTGGCTGATGCTGGGCACTGCGGAAGGAGTTCTGCTCTTTGACGCCAAAAGAGGATGCTTTCTAAATGACACTTTGCCCGCTACCCTGCATATGTTAAGACCTACAGTTCTGGTACGTCAGGGAGACCTAATCTATATTGGTGCCGAAAATGGAGTTTATACCTATACCTTGTCAAACGGCATTTTGGATAAATTAGTAGATATGCCTAATTATGTACGAGTACATGCCATCTTATGCCAGATGTTCAACCAAGTATGGATGGCAACTGAGGGAGATGGTTTGTACATGTATGATACTAAATCGAAAGTTCTGAAGAACTATCGTTATGAAGATGGAAAATCCGGTCTGAATTCAAACTATGTACGTTCTCTGGCACTGGATACTGAAAATCGCCTATGGGTGGGAACCTATAGCGGATTGAACATTTATAAAGAAGGAACGGACAGTTTTTCTTCACTTAAAAGCTCGGAGATACAGGAAGGCAGCCTATCTCAGAACTCAGTCCGGAGTATTTTTAAAGATTCGCAAGGCGGTATGTGGTTGGGTACTTATTGGGGCGGACTGAATTACTACCATCCTTTATGCAATCGTTTTCAGTGTATCAAGCATATTCCCTTCTTAAATTCGCTCAGTGATAACGTTGTCAGTTGTATCGTAGAAGATAATGAACATAATTTATGGATTGGAACGAGCGATGGTGGTCTGAATTTCTATGATAACAAATCACAAATATATAAAAGCTATTTGTTCAATTCAGGCACACTCGATGTCCCTTTTAAGGATATCAAAACTGTATATGTAGACGAACTGCACGATAAAGTATATGTAGGAGCCCATGCAGGAGGAATGATGGTGCTGGATAGAAAGTCCGGAAATGTAGAGTACTATAATCGCCAGAACAGCAATATACCAAGTAATAATATTTACTCCATTATCTCTGACGAGAACGGAGGTCTTTGGGTCGTTTCACTGGAATATCTACTGCATTTTGATATAAAGACTCGCCGTTTTAGGATTATTGATAAAAATAAAGACAGACATGAAGTACAGCAATACAATCGCCTGCTGTTTCGTGACTCCAAAAAGCGTTTATGGATAGGAGGTGAAATGGGTATCTCGGTATTTAATCAGATTGATAACTCCTTACAAAGTAATACGGATTTTCACATATCACCTATACTGAAACAGGCGTTTGCAAATTGTTTTTATGAATCTACTTCAGGCTATGTGTGGGTCGGCACACGTAACGGACTTTTCGCTTTAAAAGAAGGAGATGAAAAGTTGTTGCAATATACAACAGCAGATGGCCTGCCAAGTAATGTTATCTATGGAATTCTGGAAGATGCCTATGGACGCTTATGGATAAGCACCAATCAAGGTTTGAGTTGTATGAACCCGGAAAACGGAAAATTCCGTAATTTTACAATCATGGATGGATTACAAGGGAATCAATTTAATGCAGGTTCTTATTGCCGAAAAGAGAATGGTTACATGCTGTTTGGTGGTGTCAGTGGCATTACGTCATTCCGTCCAGAGACATTGATAGATAACCCTTATGCTCCTAAGCCAGTCATAAATAAACTGTTTGTTTTCAACAAGGAGGTATTGCCGGACGATGAGACCGGCATTTTAAATGAAAGCATTGAATATACGGACCATATAATTCTATCATCTTCCCAGAATTCATTTGCGATCTCCTTTGTCGTATCCAATTATATTGCCGGAAAACATAATACTTTCGCCTACAAATTAGAGGGATATAATGATGAGTGGTATAAACAAAATGACATCAGTCCTGTTTCATATTCCAACCTGCCAGCGGGTAATTATACTTTCCATATAAAAGCAGCGAATAATGACGGCAAGTGGAATGAAGAACCTGCCACACTTCATATCCGTATATTGCCAGTCTGGTATTGCACCTGGTGGGCACTTACTCTATTTGCGCTGTCTTTCATTTTGCTAGTAGCAGGCATTGTCCGTTTTTTCTGGTTACGTAAAAGTATGCAGGCTGAAATCCAGATGGAAAGATTGGACAAAGAGAAGCAGGAAGAAATCAGCCAAATGAAAATCCGCTTTTATGTCAACATCTCACATGAATTGCGCACTCCGCTCACATTAATCGTTGCCCCCTTACAAGAACTTATCAATCACATCAATGGACATTGGGAACAGGCACAACTACAATATATCCAGCGAAATACCAACCGACTGCTCCATCTGGTTAATCAACTGATGGACTACAGGCGGGCGGAATTAGGTATTTTTGAACTCAGGCCTACATACTCCAACGCCTATAAAAGGGTACTGAACTGTTTTATCAATTATGAAAGCCTTGCAAAAAGGAAGGATATAGACTATAATTTCTATACGGAACTACAAGATGAGAAAATGTTGTTTGATGAAAATTATCTAGATCTGATAGTCAATAATCTGCTCTCAAATGCTTTCAAATATACCGAAGTAGGTGAAAGTATAACAGTGAAACTTTGTAAAGAGGACAATAACCTAATATTGCAGGTGGTTGATACCGGTATTGGTATTCCGAAAGAAAAGCAAAAAAAGATTTTCGAGCGTTTCTATCAAGTGGAAAACGGATGCGAAGGCAGCGGCATTGGTCTTTCGTTGGTCCAAAGATTGGTTGAGTTACATCACGGGCGGATTGTCTTACAAAGCGAAGTAGGTAAAGGTTCTACATTTTCCATTTATCTTCCCCAAGATGAATCGGTTTATAAACAGGAAGAATTACAAGGTGGAAAAGGAGATACAGAGGAGCAGCGTGTATATTCTACCAATGCACACGATATCTACATCGGCGACGAAGAAAAAGAAAACGAAGAAGATATCATAGATGCAGAAAAGAGTAAGCGCGGAACCATTCTGATAGTAGAGGATAACAAAGAATTAAGACAATACCTAGTAAATGGGTTGTCTCCCTTATTCTGCCTGCTGGAAGCAGAAAATGGGAAAAAGGCATTAAACATATTGAAAGAACAGGAGGTTGACATTATTATCACAGACGTAATGATGCCTGTCATGGATGGCGTTAAATTGTGTAAACAGGTCAAACAGAATTTACGTACTTGCCATATACCGGTTTATATGTTATCGGCAAAAGTAGACGTGAAATACCAATTGGAAGGTTTACATGTAGGTGCTGATGATTATATCGCTAAACCATTTTCCATAGAAATATTGAAAGCCAAAATACTGAATATGCTGCGTACACGTTACCGCATTTTTGAACATTATTCCAATATGACGGAAGTGGAACCTGAAAAGCTTACAAACAACACTATGGATGAGGAGCTACTACGGAAAGCCATTGCCATCGTTGAGAAGAATATGGATAATGTAGAATTCTCAACAGAACAGTTTGCACGTGAAATGAACATGAGCCGTTCCAACCTCCATCTAAAACTGAAAGCGATAACTGGAAAGTCTGCTATTGATTTTATTCATAAAATACGATTCAACCGGGCATGCCAGTTGCTGAAGGAAGGGAAATATACCGTTGCTGAAATCAGCTTCATGGTAGGTTACAATACACCTTCTTATTTTGCAGCGCGCTTTAAGAAGTATATAGGTTGCCTACCGACCGAATATGGAAAGAAATGATATTTATAGCTATGAAAGTGCATATTACCATACTTTGGATAACAATCTTATTATTATCTGTATCATGCATGCAGACAGATTTATGTCAATTATCAATATCCAAGGAGAATAGTATTTCGAATGGAGATAAGACTATAGAATTTTTCAAATTGATAAATGAAAATGGGATGTCTGTCAAAGTAACGAATTATGCGGCTTCTTTGACCGATGTGTCTGTCCCTGATAAGCAGGGCAACTTTGAACATGTTGTTTTAGGCTTTGATAGTCTAAAAAATTATCTAGGAAAGCATCCCAAATTCGGCGCTACAATCGGAAGATTTGCCAATAGAATTAGAAATGCCGAATTCAGTCTGAATGGACAGACATATCATTTGGAAAAAAATAATAAAGGTCATTCTATTCATGGGGGAACACATGGATTCAATCGTCAGATATTTGATACAGATACATTCTATACAGTAAAAGATACGGCAATTGTAGTATTCAAATATAGAAGTACTCACCAAGAAGGAGGTTTTCCTGGAAATCTGGATATTTCGATAGCTTATAAACTGACTAATCATAATGAAATTATCTTAGAATATACAGCTGTGACCGACAAACCAACAGTGGTAAATTTCACAAATCACAGCTACTTCAATCTGACCGGATGCAAAGCTCCTGTATTGAGCCATATATATATGATTCGGGCAGATTCCATAACTTTGGCAGATTCCATAGGTATCCCTACCGGTGAACTAATGTCCGTAACCGGAACCGAATATGATTATACTTCTGCTCTATCGGCAGAAATGCGGATAAAGAAAATGGGCAAAGGATATGATATCAATTATAAACTGAATAAATCCTCCGACTCTCCGGAATTGGCGGCAATCGTGGTAGAACCTATATCCGGTAGAGTTTTAAAAGCATACACCACAGAACCGGGTATGCAGTTTTATATTCCCAACTCAAATATGGACTATCTTACCGGACATGGCGGAAGAATATATGGGGAATATTATGGTTTTTGCCTTGAGATGCAACATTTTCCAAATTCTCCCAATATTCCTCAATTCCCGACTACAAGTTTGTTTCCGGGAGATACTTACCGGCAAACCACAGTCTATAAATTTGAAACATTATCAGAATAATATATCCAACCTCAAAAACTTACTGATCATTAAAATAAAAGCCTGTGAAAAGGGACATTTTTATCTATGATAAGAGCAAGATATAGAAACTTACTGATTAAACAGCATATCGTCTCAGGATACTTGTGAGGCTGTTTTTACACAAAAATGCTGTGTGGTGAACAATATTAATATAGAAAAAGAGTAAAAGTGGGAGAATCAAAAACAATGCTTTTACACCTTTTCTATCACATGTCGTATGTTTGCCTCGTAAAATTCTAAAATTAAACCTTAGATTTATTTATTATGTATAAATTAAAAGAATTATTTTTAATGTTTATCCTCGCTTTCGTTAGTATGATCACATACGCGCAAAGTCTAACAGTAACCGGTAAAGTACTTGATAGCGAAGGATATGAAGTGATTGGAGGCAGTGTCATCGTTAAAGGTGCTGCTGGTGTTGGAACTGTTACCGATCTGGACGGTAAGTATACTCTAAAGGTAAATGATGCATCTAAAGATGTATTAGTTTTCTCTTACGTAGGTATGACTTCGCAAGAAGTGAAAGTCAATAATCAAAGTGTAATAAACGTGACCCTGCAAGCTGACGCCGTATTATTGGAAGACGTTGTAGTAATTGGATATGCCGCTGTTCCTCGTAGAGATTTGACCGGATCGGTAACCTCAGTTAGCAGCAAAGAACTTTCTAAAGTACCTGTAAGTGATGTTACACAGGCTTTGGCTGGACGTATGGCAGGTGTGATGGTACAACAGAGTGAAGGTACTCCGGGTGCTTCCATTTCTGTACGTGTACGTGGAGGTATCTCTATCACTCAAAGCAACGAGCCCCTTTACATCATTGATGGCTTCCCTAGTGAAGACGGTATGTCAACCCTTGACCCCGCTGAAATTGAAACCATCGACGTATTAAAGGATGCTTCAGCCACTGCCATCTATGGTGCTCGTGGTGCCAATGGTGTAGTTGTAATCACAACCAAGAATGGTAGCAAATCAGGTGGCAAAGCTACGGTAACTTTCGACAGCTATGTGGGTGTTAAAAAGATTGCGAACAAGCTGGATGTGCTTAATGCCGGTGAATTTGTCAGATTAGATTACGAACGTACATTGTGGAGAATGGGTACAGGAGATTCCGGTGCCGATGGTATGACCAAATGGGAAGAAAGATATGGCAAGTTCAGTGATCTTGCTTCCATATATAATGGTCGAAAGGGTATCGATTGGCAAGATGAGACCTTGGGGCGTAACGCTATTACACAGAACTATCGTGTAGGCGTATCCGGAAAGACGGAGAAGATGAATTACAGCCTGGCTTATTCATACTATAACGAAGAAGGTGCTATGGTGTACAGCGGTAGCAAAAAGCATAACATCTCATTCAACATGAACCATGAGATAAACAAATGGTTGACTGTAAATTCACGTATCAGTTACGACCAAATGCGTATAGAAGGAATGGGCACTTCGGAGAATACCGACCGTTTTAACAAAATGCAACATATCATACAATATCGTCCAACAATAGGCATTCAAGGAGCAGATGCCGATCTGCTATTTGGGGAAGATCCTATACTTGCTGATGACAGCGGCAATGTAATGCAAAATCCTTTGATTTCTGCGGCCGAAGAAATAAATAATAGAGAATGGCGTACTTTCCAAGCCAATGGTGGCGCTACAATCAAACTATGGAAAGGATTTTCATTTCGCAGTACAGTAGGCATGCGCTATCAAACCCGTCGTAATGATATTTTCTATGGAGCTGATTCGCAGACAGCCAAACGTTCAAGTATATACGGAAGTATAACAAACATTGAAAGTAGCAGTTTACAGAACTCCAATGTTCTGAGTTATAGTTGGAAAAACAGCTCTCACGACGTCGCCATAATGGCGGGACATGAATTTGTAACGAAATGGACAAGACAGTTTTCAGCCGGTGCCACACAGTTCCCAAACGATGAAATTGGCCTGGCAGACCTTTCATTAGGAACACCAAGCACCCCTACTTCCAACGAAAATTATGACGACAAACTACTTTCTTTCTTTACCCGCGTGAACTATGCCCATATGAATCGTTATCTATTTACAGCCTCTATACGCGCAGACGGCTCATCCAAGTTTGGAAAAAACAATAAGTGGGGATACTTCCCTGCTGTTTCTGCTGCATGGCGTTTGAGTGAAGAAACATTCATCAAAAACATAGGAATCTTTTCCGATTTAAAACTTCGTATTGGTTATGGTTTGGCAGGAAACAATCGTATCAACAACTACCAAAGCTTGGCAATAATGAGTTCTGTTACGGCAGCTAGTGGCAACGGAGCACAGGCAGGATATGCTTCTAATCAAGTTCCTAATCCTGATTTAAAGTGGGAGGCAAACAAAACATTCAATTTAGGAATGGATTTTGGATTTATCAATCAGCGTATAACATTTTCACCCGAATTCTATATTAACCGTAGTAGCAATTTATTACTAGATGCTAAATTACCATATTCATCAGGATATCAAAGTATGATTATCAACGCCGGTGAAACCCAAAATATAGGTATTGACTTGACTCTAAATACGGTGAATATTTCCAACAAGAATTTTACATGGAATACATCGATAACTTTTTCTCATAATAAAAATAAAGTCAATAGACTAACAGGAGAAAGCATACAGTTGTATTTAGCTAACTTCGGATATTCAGGTGCAGGTGCTTCACACCAGATTGGGGTAGGACAACCTTTAGGACAATTTTACGGTTATGTGACAGAAGGATTATATCAGGTCAGTGATTTCGATTACGATCCTACCACTCAAAAGTATACCTTGAAGGAAGGTATACCTTATCATGGGGACAAAGCAAGCATTCAGCCTGGTTACTGGAAGTTTAAGAATGTAGATGGCAGTGAGGACAACCTAATTACTGAAAATGACAAAACTGTCATCGGTAATGCCTCTCCCAATTTCTATGGCGGTATTAACAATACCTTTGCATATAAAAATTTTGATTTAAGTATCTTTCTAACATACAGCTACGGTGGTGAGGTTTTGAATGCGACCAAACTAACTAACACAAAAACCGCATTGACAAATAAAAATGTTTTGGCAATAGCCAGTGAAACAAATCGCTGGGTTACGATAAACAATGACGGTAATATTATAACTGATCCAGAAGAATTAGCAACTGTGAATGCAGGAAAAACTGTAGCCTGCTTTGACGATAATGGTTCAAATAATACTTACATTCATTCATGGGCTATAGAAGATGCTTCTTTCCTAAAATTAAGTAATGTTACCTTAGGGTATACATTCCCTAAACGGATCATCAATAAAATCGGTCTAAGTAAATTACGTGTATATGCTACTGGTAATAATTTGTTCACATGGTCACCCTATACAGGTTTTGACCCTGAAGTTTCTACCATGAGTAGTCCTTTAACACCGGGAGTTGATTTCGGAGCCTATCCGAGAAGCCGTTCCTTCGTGTTTGGTATAAATGTGTCATTTTAAAAAAATATACAATGAAAAACAAAATAATATATACACTCTTTGCACTCATATTAGCTTCTTGTGAGTTAACCGAACAGCCAACCTCGTATTATGAAATGGACAGCTATTTTGTAACGGAAGATAAAGCTAAAATGGCTGTAGTAGGAATTTATGACTGTATAGAAACAATCAACTATTATGGACAGTATATAATGCCCTTCTTTGGAGCAGACGATATGTTTATGGTAAGAGGTACCGGCTCGGATGGTACTCGACGTGATATCTCCCATTATATGTACACTTCATCCAATACATGGATAGCCTCCGTTTGGAAATACGCTTATTTAGGCATCGACCGTGCGAATTTGGCAATCAGCAACATTGAGAAAATGCAAGGATATACAGACAATGTTACTTTACAGGAATTGGTAGCGCAAGCCTGCTTCCTCCGTGCCTTCCTTGCCTTTGATTTAGTAAGATTTTGGGGAGATGTACCTTTTAGCACACAATATACAAGCGGTTATGAAGAGACCTCAAAACCGCGAATGAACCGTGAACTTATTTATGAACAGATTATCAAAGATTTAAATTTTGCAAAGGAGCACTTACCTAAAGGAAGTACCACATCTTCTTCAGAGGTTCCATCTAGCGGTGCTGCACGTGCCTTGTTAATGCGAGTTTACTTACAACGGGCAGGCTATAGTCTGAATCGTGAAACAGTCAAACTTACACGACCAGATGATAATACAAGAAGCGTTTACTTCAATGCTGTTATTGATGAGTGGGAGGCCTTTCAATCAGAAAACTATCATGGATTCTATAATGAGGGGTACGAACAGCTTTTTAAAAATTACTCACAATTGATATTAAACAATCAGGAAAGTTTATGGGAAATAGCATTTGAACCAAACCAAGGAGAAACAGACAATGCTGGAACATGGGCAACTTATAATGGTCCAATAGTAGCTGCTCCAGGGGAGTATCCGGGAACAAGTAACTATATGGGACGAGCTAATGCTTTCTTCCTGGTACTACCTTATTGGAAAACATTCTATGAAACAAACGATGACGGTACCCCAAAAGACCAACGAAGAGATGTGAATTTTGTAGACTATGCTTACGTTTGGAATGCAAGCACTGAAACACAAAATAAAACATACACAAACAGTGCTATCAGAAATAATGCATATAGATATCCAGGAAAATGGCGTAGAGAGTGGATGGCTTTGGGATTTGTAGATCCTAATAATACTGGAGTTAATTATTGTCCATTAAGATATGCAGATGTTGTTTTGATGGCAGCTGAAGCTTACAATGAAACAGGGAATACACCAGAAGCGTGGAAATTACTGAACAACGTACGCGAACGCGCTGGTGCTACTCCTATAACAAATGCTAATTATAACAGCTTATTGAAGGCTCCGAAAGTTTACAATTTAGCTTTTATTTCCGATGCAGATGATACCGGAAAATTCCGTACCGCTCTTTATTGGGAACGCGCTTTTGAGCTTTGCTATGAAGGACAACGCAAATATGACCTTCTTCGTTGGGGTATCTTAGGAGACGCTTTAAGAACTGCACAAGAATATTTGGAATCGTGGCAACCTAATGAAGATGACAATATCAACATGGCTAAATGGAATCCAAAGACATGGGCATCAAGTAATTATGTAGCAGGACATAATTTTGTGGATGGCAAACACGAACTATACCCAATCCCATTGGCTGAAATGCAATCTAATGCAGCCCTGAACGGACAGAA
>OGMQ01001233.1_pt1 | contig 11963 bp, 13 predicted proteins | sample 1573291 | NCBI WGS metagenome assembly OGMQ01 (sample SAMEA2582008, study PRJEB24529) | metagenome | biome: Human gut stool | place: China | collected 2011
GGAGGGCTGGAGTCCGTATCTTCGGATACCTTCGACGCCGGGATCGCTTATACGGCGCTAGGGCATATCCATAAAGCGCAACGGATTGGCGGGCGCGAGGCGGGACGTTACGCCGGAAGCCCGGTTCCCATGTCGTTCTCGGAGAAGAATTACCGGCATCAAGTGATAGCCGTAGCGGTCGAGGAGGGGAAGGTCGCTGGTACCGAGGCGATCGAGATCCCAAGAGTTGCGGACTTGATGCGTATACCGGATAGCCCGTTACCCCCGGAGGAGGTCTTGCGATGCCTCGCCGGGCTTCCGGAGCCGGAGGTGGTCAGCGAGGATGAGAGCCGCTGGCCTTACGTGGAGATACGGGTCCTGCTGACGGAGCCGGACCCTACGTTCCGCCATCGGGTAGAGGAGGCGTTGGTCGGGAAGGCAGTCCGCCTCACCTCCATCGTTCCTTCGTATCCCCGGCGGGAAGGAGAGGCAGAGGAGCGGGCCTTGTCGTATAATGATTTGCAAAAGATAGCCCCGCTGGATATGCTGAGACATACGTTTGCCGTGAAATACGGAGGCGAGTTGCCCGAGGAGATAGACACATTGTTTAAAGAGGGGATGGGGGAGGTTTCTTTATGAGAGTGCTGGCGATCAGAGGACGCAATCTGGCGTCGCTGGAAGGAGAGTTTTCCATTGATTTTACGGAAGAGCCTTTGGCTTCGGCGGGTATCTTCGCTATATCCGGGCCTACCGGGGCGGGAAAATCCACGTTGCTGGATGCCATGTGCCTCGCCCTTTTCTCCCGTACGCCGCGAACGGAGCTGGCGAAGGAGAATAACGTGCGGCTGAGGGACGTGCAAGAGGATGTGTTGCCGCAAAGCGACCCCCGCTTCCTCTTGCGCCGTGGGACGGCCTCGGGCTACGCCGAGGTGGATTTCGTGGCGCTGAACGGGTGCCGGTATCGCGCCCGCTGGTCCGTATCCCGGGCCCGGGAGAAGGAGAGCGGACGTTTGCAGGCCGCCCGCCTTACATTATATAATATAGATGCCGGGAAAGAGGAGCCGGGAACCAACAAGGACCTGCAAGCCCGTATCATCGAGCTGATCGGCCGCCTGCGCATCCGTCACATCAGCAATTGCCGAAGGACCGGACTCTTTCAATTCTCCTTTAGGCTCTGCACCCGGTATATAACCTGCTACAACATTTGTATTTCCATAGCGTTTACGTAACTCCATTGTAAGTTCGGACCCGATCTGTCCGGTAGCTCCAATAATCAAAATGTGTTCCATTTTTTTTCTGACTTAGAATAATAAGCTTAAATAGTGCGCAAAGTAAACACTTTTTTTTCAGATTTTAATCAAAAAGACATTGTTATTCCAAGAAAAATTGTGTCCTTTGCAATATAACTTAATCACATAAACACCATGTACGGTAAAATGCAAGAATTCCTCAGCCAGACATTGGCTGAAATCAAGGAGGCCGGACTTTACAAAGAAGAACGCCTGATTGAGAGTGCGCAGCAAGCTGCCATTACAGTAAAAGGTAAAGAGGTACTGAACTTCTGTGCCAACAATTACTTGGGACTGTCCAATCACCCCCGATTGATCAAGGCTTCCCAAGAGATGATGAACCGCCGCGGATACGGTATGTCGTCCGTCCGTTTTATCTGTGGGACACAGGATATTCATAAAGAACTGGAAGCGGCTATTTCCGACTATTTCCAGACAGAAGACACGATTCTATATGCTGCCTGCTTCGATGCGAACGGCGGGGTATTCGAACCGCTCTTCACCGAAGAGGATGCGATTATCTCGGACTCGCTGAACCACGCTTCCATCATCGACGGCGTGCGTCTGTGTAAAGCGAAACGCTATCGTTATGCCAATGCCGATATGAAGGATCTGGAAAGATGTCTGCAAGAAGCGCAGGCGCAACGTTTCCGTATTGTCGTGACGGACGGTGTGTTCTCTATGGATGGCAATGTAGCTCCGATGGATCAGATTTGCGATCTGGCCGAGAAATATGATGCGCTGGTGATGGTAGACGAGTCTCACTCGGCAGGAGTGGTAGGCGCCACCGGTCATGGGGTCAGCGAATTGTATAAGACACACGGCCGCGTGGATATCTACACCGGAACGCTGGGCAAAGCTTTCGGTGGTGCGCTGGGAGGATTTACGACAGGCCGCAAAGAGATTATCGACCTGTTGCGTCAACGCAGTCGTCCGTATCTGTTCTCTAATTCATTGGCTCCGGGTATTATCGGCGCCAGCCTTGAAGTGTTCAAAATGCTGAAAGAAAGCAATGCGCTGCACGACAAGCTCGTAGAGAACGTGAATTACTTCCGCGACAAGATGACCGCTGCCGGATTTGATATCAAACCGACGCAGAGTGCGATATGCGCTGTGATGCTGTATGATGCGAAGTTGTCTCAGATTTATGCTGCACGTATGCAGGAAGAGGGTATTTACGTGACCGGATTCTATTATCCGGTGGTTCCGAAGGAACAGGCGCGTATCCGTGTGCAAATCTCTGCAGGACACGAGAAGGCTCATCTCGACAAATGTATCGCTGCCTTTATCAAAGTGGGTAAAGAACTCGGCGTATTGAAATAAAACTTTTTTATGTCTTCCATTGTTATTATCGGGGTGCATTAGAAGTGCCGACAAGATAACAATGGAAGATTTTTTTATTTATATATGGAAGAATTGACTCTCACGACTCCTGCCCTTCTTTTCTCGGCAGTCTCACTGATTTTATTGGCTTACACCAATCGTTTCTTATCGTACGCACAGCTTGTGCGGCAGTTACGCGACCGCTATATGGAGAATCCTACGGATATCACGGTAGCACAAATAGAGAACTTACGGAAACGTTTGAATCTGACCCGCACCATGCAAGGACTGGGAATTGCGAGCCTGTTTCTCTGTGTGGTCAGTATGTTTTTCATTTATATCGGACTGCAACTGCTGTCCGCCTATGTATTCGGAGTGGCTCTGCTGTTGCTTATCGCTTCATTGGGCGTGTCTTTCCGCGAAATACAGATTTCCACCCGTTCGCTGGAGATTTATCTGGGAACGATGGAGAAGGGAAAGAATAAAGACAGGAAATGACCTGTAAACAAAAAAGAGGGTATGTCGAAACTCTCATAAACTAAAAATCACCCTCGCCACAGAAAGTTGTAACGAGGGTGATTTCGATAAAAGGGGAGTTTTGACATATCCCCAACTTTTATTTGTAGCTTATTAAGTATGTGTAACTTATTAACGCTGTCCCAATTGTGAGTCTACAAAGAAAATTCCGGTATCACCGGCTTTCTTGACTTTGTCAACAATGCCTTGTGCTGTAGCTTCTTCTTCTACTTGTTCGCGAACGAATCCCCACAAGAAATCTTGTGTTGCTTTGTCCTTCTCAGCAGCAGCTACGTCAACCAGTTTGTCTACCAATTGGGAAACATGGCATTCATGTTTGTAAACGTGCTCGAATACTTCCAACGGACTACCCCAACCGTTAGGAACAACATCTATTTTATCAACTTTAGCGGTTCCTCCACGTTTGATAATATAATCTGCCATAGCATAAGCATGCTCCATCTCTTCCTGAGACTGCTTCTTCATCCAATGGGCAAAACCACTGAAACCTTCTTTCTCGAAATAGAAAGACATTGCCAAATACAGGTTAGCAGACCACATCTCAGCAGTAATCTGTTCGTTAATTGCATTTTGTAATTTTTCTGAAATCATAATCGTATCTTTTATTAAGTTGTTAATGTAGTTTCTTTTTGAACTCATTACAAAAATAACAAGATTTCAGTCCAAATTGTTCCATGCACCCCGCATTTTTAAACTACATTCACACTTTGATTGTGGCGGTTCATTTTTTACTTACACCAGCTCGTCGGAAGTATATCCTTTCGGAAGCTCGCGACAGTTATAGCCGGAAGCCATTATTTCACCGTATGCACCGGCAGAACGAAGGGCTATCAGGTCTCCACGCTTGACTTTGTTCAGATCAATCGCTTTTCCGAAAACATCGGACGACTCACATATCGGACCTACTACATCGTACGCTTCCATCGGTTCTTCGGAAGTCAGGTTTTCCATCTTATGGTATGCCTGATACAAAGCCGGACGGATCAAGTCGGTCATACCTGCATCGAGGATGGCAAATTTTTTCTTGGCTCCTTGCTTCACATACAGTACTTTGGATATCAACGTACCGCACTGCCCCACGACGGCACGCCCCAATTCAAAATGAAGTGTTTGATAAGGACGCAGTTTCAGTTGTCCGGCATAGGTGGCAAAATAATCTTTGAAGTTCGGGATAGCCTGACGGTTGGGATGGCCGTAATCTATCCCCAGACCACCACCGACATTTATATGTTCTACCAGAATCCGACGTGCTTCCAACTTGTCCTGCAATTCATTGACACGATTGCACAAGGCGACGAAATCGCCCATATCGAGAATCTGCGAGCCGATGTGGAAGTGAAGGCCGATAAACTTGATATTCTTCATTCCCAAAGCCACGTCTATCACTTTATCCATATCCTGCATACTGATACCGAATTTATTTTCGGCAAGACCGGTAGTGATATTGGCGTGAGTATGCGCGCCTACATCCGGATTGATGCGGAAAGCGACATTGGCTATTTTGTTTTGAGCGGCTGCCAGCTCGTTGATTACTTCAAGCTCGGGAATAGATTCTACGTTAAAACAGAAGATTCCATATTCTAATCCGAGATTGATTTCCCAGTCTGCTTTACCCACTCCCGCAAAAACAACTTTATTGGCCGGGAATCCTGCACGGATAGCGGCACGGATCTCTCCACCGCTCACACAGTCGGCTCCCATTCCGCTTTCACGGATGATGGCAAGTACCTTCGGATTGGCATTCGCTTTGACAGCATAGTGTACTGAATAATTAGGATATTTGGCAACCTCATGGTTAATAGCCGACAATGTATCACGCAGCACTTTGGTATCGTAATAATAGAAAGGTGTCTGCAAAGTGCGGAATTTATCGATTGGAAATATTCCCTTCATAACTCAAAAACTTGTTTAGTTGGTTAAAAAAAAGCGCTTTTATCAGTTCGGTAAAAGCGCTCATATTATTGATGGAATTATTTGCCGTTGAAAAGCATATCGCTCAACGACTGTAAAGCCGCCTTCTTGTCACACTCACGAATGAGGAAGGAGATGTTGTAGTTGCTTCCTCCGAATGAAATCATTCGCACCGGTATGTCGCGCATCGCATCAAGCGCTTTGGCTTCAAAACCGACATTTTCCCATTCCAGGTCACCTACAACGCAGATGATACACATTTCTTTATCAACGGTTACCGTTCCGTATTTCTTCAGGTCATCCAGAATTTCATTAAGATGTTTCGTGTTATCTATCGTTACAGAAACACCGACCTCCGAAGTACAGATCATATCGATGGATGTCTGATAGCTTTCGAAGATTTCGAACACTTTACGCAAGAAACCGTGAGCCAATAACATACGGCTGGATTTGATCTTGATAGCAGTGATGTTATCTTTGGCGGCTACTGCTTTGATTTTTCCTTTCTCTGTATCATTGGAAATCAATGTGCCGGGAGCGGTCGGATCCATCGTATTCAGCAAACGTACAGGAATATTGGCATATTTAGCCGGCTGGATGCAGGTAGGATGCAGAATCTTCGCACCGAAATAAGCCAATTCGGCTGCTTCTTCGAAATGCAGCTGACGTACCGGAGCTGTCTTGTCAACGATACGCGGATCGTTATTGTGCATACCGTCGATGTCTGTCCAGATCTGAATTTCGGAAGCATTTACCGCTGCTCCGATCAGAGAAGCCGTATAATCGCTACCGCCACGTTGCAGATTGTCTATCTCACCATAAGCATTGCGGCAGATGAAACCTTGCGTGATGTAGATATCCATATCCGGATAAAGTTCGAGCTGTGCCTGCAACTTCTCCTTAATATATACGGGGTCCGGCTCCGCGTTCTTATCAGTACGCATGAATTCCAAAGCCGGAAGCAGTACGGACTTCGCACCGCATTCCTGCAGGTAGAAGTTCACCATTGCCGTAGAGATCAGCTCTCCTTGCGCCAAAACCACTTTCTCTTCAAACAAAGTGAAAAGGTCTTTCGTATAGGAGCGGATGTAGTCGAAGTGAGACTTGATGACTTCGAGACCTTTCTGTTTATATTCCTGAGTTGCGAATAGCTCATCAACGTGCTGTTTATATTTAGCTTCCAGCTTATTGATAATCTCGTTGGCACCCTCCGGATTCTTCTTATACAGATAGTCCGAAATTTCCACCAATGTGTTTGTTGTTCCTGACATAGCAGAAAGAACAACAATCTTCTGTTCACCATCGGTAATCAATTTGGCTACTTCCTTCATGCGCTGAGCAGAACCTACGGAAGTTCCTCCAAACTTTAAAACTTTCATTTTCGTTACTGTTTTAGTTATCTATATTTAAATCTATTTCTATTGTTCTCTGCCGGGGCATATATTCATCGGTCACATCGACAATCTGATGGTCGGCACAACGATACACCCGACCCGGATATTCTTTCAACAATTGCAGATTGTGCGTGGTCATCACAACGGATGAACCGGAACTGCAAATATTATGTAACAATTCAACAATCGATTTCCCCGTTTCCGTATCCAGGTTTCCGGTCGGTTCATCCGCCAGGATGATGGCCGGAGAATTGAGTACGGCACGTGCAATCACAATGCGCTGCTGTTCGCCACCGGAAAGTTCGTTCGGCAGTTTGTATCCTTTATTGGACATTCCTACCAAATTGAGCACTTCTTCAATACGTTCCTTGATTTCCTGTTTGTTCTTCCAGCCTGTGGCACGAAGTACAAATTCCAGGTTATTGTAAACGGTACGGTCTGTCAGCAACTGAAAATCCTGGAATACAATGCCTAACTTGCGGCGCAATTGCGGGATATGCTTACGTTTGATAGACCGCATATTATAATCCAGTACCTTAGCTTCACCGTCAATTACATCCAGTTCGCCATAAAGGGTCTTGAGCAGACTCGTTTTTCCCGAACCTACTTTTCCGATCAGATAGACAAACTCTCCTTTGTGCAATTCCAGATTTACATCACTCAGCACACAGAGTTCCTGTTGATGGATTTCTACGTTCTTATATCGTATCAACGCCTCGTCATCCATGCCGACTCCCGCTTTAATTGTTAATTTCTAATCTTTACTTATTAATGCTTCTTCCATGTACTGCTATGTCTTTCCTGCAGTTCACGCGCAAGATCTTCAATGCGATAGCCTTTTGAAGTCAGCAATACAATCATGTGATAAATAAGGTCGGCTCCTTCGTAGATCAGGCGTTCGTCAGTGCCGTTGGTTGCTTCGATCACTGTCTCGACTGCTTCTTCACCTACTTTCTGCGCCATCTTATTGACTCCGGACTCAAACAGGCTGGTTGTATAAGAGCCTGCGGGCATTTCTTCGTGACGTTTGTCGATAAAGTCTTGCAATGCTTTCAGGAACATCACAGGTTCTTCATTCTTCTCACCCCAACAGGTATCTGTACCTGTATGGCACACAGGACCTGCCGGATTAACCTGAATGAGCAACGTATCATTGTCGCAATCGGCCTTGATAGAAACAACATGAAGGAAATTACCGCTTTCTTCGCCTTTTGTCCACAGACGATTCTTTGTACGGCTAAAGAATGTCACTTTTCCGGTTTCTACCGTTTTATCATAGGCTTCCTTATTCATGAAGCCCAACATCAAGACTTTGCGCGTCTCATTATCTTGTATGATAGCCGGAACAAGTCCGTTCATTTTCTCGAAATCCAATTCCATTTTATTCAATATCTTAATTTACTATTTACGCATTATAATACCTTCGCCGCAAAGATACGATTTTAAATCGGGAATTTTAATTTCTCCGAAATGAAAAACGCTGGCTGCCAATGCCGCATCTGCTTTTCCTTGCAAAAACACATCACGAAAATGCTCTTTTGCTCCTGCTCCGCCCGATGCAATCACCGGAATAGAGAGGTTATCAGACATTTCAGCAAGCGCTTCATTAGCGTATCCGGTCTTTACGCCATCATGATTCATGCTGGTGAAAAGTATTTCTCCAGCACCACGTTCCTGGGCTTCTTTGGTCCAGGCAAACAGTTCTTTATCTGTTTCTACACGACCTCCATTCAAATAGCACCACCAGCCTTTTTCAGTTTGTTTGGCATCTACCGCCAACACACATACCTGCGAACCGAAGTTCTTAGCTATTTCATCAATCAGTTCGGGACGGCGAATTGCAGAAGAATTGATAGAAATCTTATCTGCACCGGCATTCAGCAGACGGTCTACATCACTCAATTCGTTGATACCGCCACCTACCGTAAACGGAATACTAATATTGGCAGCAATGCGCTTCACCAACTCTGCAAATGTCTTGCGACCTTCAAAACTGGCTGTTATATCCAGAAAAACCAATTCATCAGCACCTTGCTCACTATACGCACGCGCCAGTTCCACCGGATCGCCCGCTTGACGCAAATTGACGAAATTGATTCCTTTCACTGTTTGTCCGTCTTTGATATCGAGACAGGGAATAATTCTTTTCGCTAACACCTTTAATGATTTATGATTTATAATTTATGATCTATGACTTATGAATGTTGATTTAGGAGCTGCATGTATCCGCCCCATAAATCAGAAACCAGAAATCATAAATCTTTCAATTTCCTTCAAAGTAATACGCCCTTCATACAGAGCCTTACCAAAAATAACAGCCGGTACCCCAGCCGTCTCCAATGCACGTATATCTTCCATACTGCTGACACCGCCACTTGCTATCAGGTAAAGGTCGGGATGTTTTTCCAGCATTGCCTTATACAGTTCAATAGAAGGCCCCTGCAACATACCGTCACAACTAATATCCGTGCAGATTACTTTCTGAATCCCTTTCTCTACATATTCTTTCAGAAAGGGAAATAATTCACAGGCACTTTCGTCCTTCCAGCCATTCACAGCTATCTTCCGGTCTTTCACGTCCGCACCAAGAATTATCTTCCCACTGCCGTAAACTTCCAGCCAATGGCAGAATAGCTCAGGATTTTTCACCGCAATACTGCCACCTGTAACCATTTGTGCCCCATTCTCGAAAGCAATTTTCAAGTCTTCATCACTTTTCACGCCACCACCGAAATCAACTATCAGAGAAGTCTGTGAAGTGATTCTATTCAAAACATTATAATTGACTACATGATGAGAAGCCGCTCCGTCCAGGTCTACCACATGAAGCCGGCGAATACCGTGTGCCTCCATTTCTTTGGCCACTTCTACCGGATTTTCGTTATACACCTTCTTACTGTCATAGTCACCTTGCGAAAGGCGTACACACTTTCCGTCGATAATATCTATTGCAGGAATAAGCTCTATCATATATTCATCTACTTAATTATAATTCTAAAAAATTGCGCAGGATACGCTCTCCCACACCTCCACTCTTCTCCGGATGGAATTGGGTAGCGTAATAATTATCCTTATGCAAGGCAGCGCTAAACGGTTGTATATAGTCCGTCACAGCAGCTGTATATTCATTGACCGGAACGTAGAAGCTATGCACAAAATAGACAAACTCTTCTTTTGTAAAGCCTTTGAATAAGCCACTGTTCGTCTCTGTGAGCGTATTCCAACCCATGTGAGGCACTTTATCCTCATGCTTCTGTGGAACGAAACGCTTCACTTCCGTATCAAAAATACCCAGACAGTCCACATCTCCTCCTTCTTCAGAATGGCGACACATCACTTGCATACCCAGACATATCCCTAAAAGAGGCTGTCTAAGTTCCTTAATCAATGCATCCATACCACTGGCACGCAGAAACTTCATGGTTGTTTCCGCCTCGCCCACACCTGGAAAGATCACTTTGTCCGCCGCACGCAATTCATCTTTATCCGCCGTTACCACAGCCTCCACGCCCAAACGCTTCAGCGCATAATCCACCGAATAAATATTGCCCGCATTATATTTGATAATCGCTACTTTCATGAATATACCTTAACTAAATATCACTGTTTTATTCTTATATGCCAGTACCTTGCGCTCAATATGCTTCTGCACGGCACGTGAGAGAACAATCTTTTCCAGGTCTTTCCCCTTATTTACAAGATCTTCTACAGTATCTTTATGAGTGATACGAACTACATCTTGTTCAATAATCGGTCCTGCATCCAGTTCTGTTGTTACATAATGACTGGTAGCACCAATGATCTTCACACCACGCTCAAATGCTGCATGATAAGGTTTTGCTCCCACAAATGCAGGAAGGAAAGAGTGATGAATATTGATAATCTTATTCGGATAAGCATTAATCATCTGTTCGGAGATCACCTGCATATAGCGTGCCAATACAATAAATGTAATCTTATGTTTGGCAAGCAGTTCCATCTCTTTGCGTTCCTGTTCTTCTTTCGTCTCCTTGGTGATAGGGAACAGATAGAAAGGAATTCCGAAACGTTCTGCTACGTGCTGCAAATCCGGATGGTTACTTATAATAAGAGGTATCTCTACATTCCACTCTCCTGCCGTATACCGGGCTAGCATATCGAAAAGACAATGTGACAGCTTGGATACGAAAATAGCCATACGTGGTTTTACATCAGAAAAATAAAGACGAAAATCCATTTCATATTTTTGCCCGTAGAGTGTTCTGAAATAATCTTCAATTTTTTCCTGTGGAACCAGAAAATCTTTCAGTTCCCATTCAATACGCATGAAGAAGATGTTCTCTACATGATCTACATACTGATCCAGATAGATAATATTTCCTTTGTTTACCGTAATAAAGTCTGTCACTTCCGCAAGGATTCCCGGTTTGTCGGGACAGTGCAATAACAGTTTGGCTGTTGTCATCATTCTTTTTACTAATTAACGATTCTAGGCAGATTATTTTCTACCTTTCTAATTTTAGTCCGCAAAAATAACGATTTATTGCAAAATTACGAATTATTCAAGCAGAAAGTTGATATAAAAACGGTGATTTCTTACAGATAGAAAGATATCGGGAGTTATTTTCTATGAATAGAATGACAAACTTCAGGATAGTGACGCTATTGACTTCGGATAGTGACGCTATCCTATCGTGATGGCGTCACTATAACAACCGGATAGCGTCACTATCCGAAGAGAAAAAAACAATATTTTTTTCATGATGTTAATCTCTTCTAATTTAATGTTTTATTGAATTTTCCATTTTACTCATCACCGCCAAAGAGGAGGTGTAAACTTTGTCCATAGCCTGATTTTCATCTCCAGGAGCAAAACGTGCGAACTCGCATTCATTCAAAGCATCCAGGAATTCCTTAATCAATTCGTCGCTCACCCCATAGTTTCTTAGCTTCTCTTCCACATTATCTTTAGACAAACGTGATACCGGAATATTCAGTTTATCGCTGATATATCCCCACAAAGCTTTCAATACCTCGTCATAGAACGCATCCTTTTTATTCTCCGCAAGCAATTTACCTGCCAACTTCATGCGTTTTGTAGCAACTTTATTAGCTTTCTTCGTGCGCATCTTAGCCACATTGGCATTTTCTGCAGCCTGTTTACGATAAACAATAAACAATACGATGAAAATTATAGCAGGAATTATATAAAACAGCCAATATACAAATGAACCATAAAAGAAACTGCCCTTAGGTTGCAATGTTACATCTTTCAACTTTATATAACGAATATCCTCACCTAAAACTTTCAGATCTTCTTTATTTGTAAAGTTTGCAATCACTTGGTCTGCATTACCTGCTCCTTTTTCCACTTTTATTTCATAATCCTCCGTTCTCAATGTTTTATAAGATTTTGATTTAATATCAAAATAAGAGAACGTCACGGCAGGAATTTTATAATCACCAGCATGACGGGGAATTGCCAAATATTCAATTACACGGTTACCTGATAATCCATTAGGTGTTAAACGAACCTGACTATCTACTTTAG
>OGMQ01001246.1_pt1 | contig 11826 bp, 10 predicted proteins | sample 1573291 | NCBI WGS metagenome assembly OGMQ01 (sample SAMEA2582008, study PRJEB24529) | metagenome | biome: Human gut stool | place: China | collected 2011
CCATATTAAATATAAGAACAGCTTATTATCTGTACGTATGGCTGTCCTCTCCTAATAACACTAAACACTGCTGTTCCCGCCATACTCACAATATAATTTCTCATTCTGAAATCATCATGTCCCATACTTATCATTTTAATTTCCATTGCCCCCATAGTTCTGTAATTCTTATGTTCACTCCTTTCTAACATAAGCAGCATTCGTATATAATCCCTGTATTCCAAACCATCATCGTCTGTATCCTTGTCGGAATCAAACTTCATACCTAACAGATTTTCCAATGATAATTTCCAGTTTTTTTCGTTTTTCACAAGAGCAACTTTATTTCCTGCATACAAATCCCTCATATCCATTATTGCTTCACCATATGCCCACACCGACATTATCAGATATTGCCCGGCTTTAATAAGAGCCATATTACCTGTAAATCCTAATGCTCCTGCTGCAAATGAATACGCCTGCATTTTTTTTGACTTGTCTGTTATAAGATATGCCAGATTCATACCCGTTCTTATTCCTGATAATTCCAGCATTGTCTGTTCAAGATTTTCCTTATCACCGCTTTTTCCACACAGTATATATTCAAGCGTATAGTCAATACCGGCACTTTCATCGATATCCATATCAAGATAATCAGTAAAACAATTAAACTTCATCATCAGATACTCATTCATCAGAAACTGTTCCTTTATTTCTTCCGCCTTTGATTCCATACTCTCAATTTTCCCTGACATATCTGTTGCAAGACCTGCATAATTAACAGACTTTTCTGAAATATTATCTGTATCCATAACTAACGCCAGTATGCCATCAGTAATCAGCTGTCTTACTTTTTTTACAGCAGACAGACCGGAAGATTCTATAGAAAAATCCACTCCTGAATAATCAAACTTCATTCCCTTTGCGGACAATCCATATAACAACTGCCTGCATCTGACTACTGACGACATAACATCTCTGCTATTGTCATAATTAAGATTTTCTTCAAGTTTTTCAATCTGACTGCATACCCCATTAAGCACAATTAGATTTCTTGAAAGTGCCTGTCTCAGTTGTTGCATATCACACATTGTTTTCTTGTCTGACGCATTGTCTTCTTTCATAGACTTAAGATCCTCTATTAATTCATTACAAAGTTCTTCACCAAGAGTCTTTATTTCAGCAGAAACCTTTTCCATACATCCACCCAGTTTATTCTCTGCACCCGACTTTGCATCATCATATTCACCAAGCACCTCTAAAGCTTTCTCTGTCTGCTCTTTAGTTCCTCCAAGTACAGCTTTCAGCTTTATATAATTTCTCCTATATACATCCGAATATGAATTAATATAATCTTCCTCTTTTTGATTTTCTTCACTAGCTGCAACACCACTTGCATCTTCATACATATCATCTAATAATGCTGATACATCTGTGTAGCCAGGTTCCGAGTTGTCAATACTCATGTATACTTTTTTCTCATCAACATATACTGAATCCCTTGAAACAATCCCATTAACTGCCGATTTGGCAAAATATCCCCCTGATGATACAGGTTCCCCACTTCTTATTACAATTCCCGTATCTGTTGTCTCAATCCCTTCAACATATTTAATGAGCTGAAGTATTTTTAAGTCCACCTCCCACAAATCCTTTTCACAATCCTGTATATCCGATTTTATCTCCTTGATTTTTTCTACTTTTTGAAGTTCCTTTTCCGACTGTCTCATAACATCTGCCATCTCTGAAAACAATCCATATTGCATATATGAAGCAATTTCTTTTCTAAGATATATTCCACCCTGATCAGTTATGTACTCAACATTATCCACATCAACCCCCATTAATGAAACATTTTTCCCACAGGAATATATATTTTCTTCAGCATATTGTTCAATTCTTGCCTTAATATTATCGCTATACTGAAGAAGCAGAATATCATATTCACTCAACATATCGTTATGATACGCAGAAAATGCGCCTTCCACAGATAACATGCACGCTTCCTTGATCTGCGTATTATAAAAACAATCTAATGCTGATCTGACACATGTACATATCAAAGAAAATATTATTGTCATTGACAATGCTGCCATTACCGTTATCTGCGCCTTAAATGTCTTATTAATCAACAACAGCCTCCATTTATCAGATTTTATTAGCCTGATTTGTCATCTTAGAAAGAATTGAATTAACCAGACTTGTTATCTGTTTTTTGAATACAACAACCAGTCCCACAAGAACAATTGTTATCAACACAACCTCTACAACACCCATGCCATCTTCACTATCCCAAAACTTTTTTATCGCATTCTTCATATTATCTTAACCTCCATAATTACCAGCTAAATCTGAAAAGACCATACTGCAGGAATCATAATTATTGCCATTACTATCATAAGCATCATCATCATTGGCATAAGCAGTTTAGTTGTAGCCTCTTCACCCTTTATCTTTGCCATATTCTTTCTTTTTTCAAATGCATCAGCCGTCTCCTCTTCAAGAAGACGCCGTAACTCTTTAGTCCCTTTTCTGATATTAGTCTGCAATAATGCTGCAAGCTTCATATATTCTCTCGTATCGCATCTTTTTCCAAATTGTTCATATGCCTTTAATTCGGATATTCCTGCCTGAATATTATAATCAGTCTTACATATCTCATCATATACAGGTCTGCGTACCGCCTTGCCATGTTCTATGTTATCCTTATAATCAGCCGCTATTTTATGCCATGCCATTCTTGTAGTCATTCCAGCACCAAGAAGCAATGTCAGTTTCGATACAACTTCTGAATAATCATATAACAGTTCCTTTTTTCTCTTTATAGCATTGTCCTTTACTTTCTTTTTATCAGCTATAATTACTACTAATATAGCTGCCCCTCCAAGAAGGACAAATAATAACGGAGACACAGGCTTTTCACTTTCCTCATAGTGTACTTTGCTGTCTGCTATATACTGTGGAAGGTTAATATTTTCATCCATTCTGCTACTGCTGACAGCTGCCTCTATATCCTTTTGTGCCTGTATTTTTATACTATCTCCTGTACTGTATTCTCGTGCATATACCGTTACTGCAAAATCATATTCACTTTTATAATCCTCATATTCCATAATCAGCTTAAGTTCTACATTCTGACACTCATTTTCCGAAAAACCAATATTATTAACATTACCATTATAATTAATAAGTTCATAATTTCCTGAATACCATGTCAAAGAAACTACACCTCTCTGTGCTGTCTCTGGTAATACAAGATTGCTAGTTACATGTTCAAGATCTTTATTTCTCCCACACATAATTCCAGCTATCTCCTCATACGCCTTTTCAAAACATCCGGCAGCTTCATCCTGTGTCATAATTCTTGGTGCAATTTCAACATCAACAGATGTTATGCTCTCTCCATCTTCACCTACGACATTAATCCTCTTCACCTGTGACTCTTCTCCAGGTTCAGGACGCTTTATACTGCAGAACAACTTATCTGAATTGTCCGTCATAAACATACTGATTACAGCCATAGCTGCACTAATAACAATTATTAATAATACCTTTCCTTCTTTTTTAAACTTCAATATTAACTATCCTCTTTGCCCACATATCAGAAATAACATATACCCCCAGACACACTGTCATAATAATTATTCCAGCAATATTGCCATACAAAGGCTGTATAAATTCTTTGGCAGTCACCTTTAAATATATAACGATAACAGCAGGTATAAGACTCATTACTCTCTGTTCCATTTTTTTGCCACTTATAATAGTGTCAACCTCTGACATAACCTCTTCCTTCTGCTGTATAATCTGTGCTGTATTCTTTATAACTGCCATTAAATCCCCACCACTTCTCTTGGCATATCTGAATATCTCCGCAAAATACATGATATCCTCTACTTTACTTTCCTCCGCAAAATCATCTAATATATCCTCAAGATTCTCATTCTGCCCAAGCCTTATAACTATATGTTTGAACTTTACAACAATATCAGAATCACCCCCATACATAAGAGTAAGTTCATCTACAGCCTGTCCGAATGCATTCTCTATTGAATATCCAACATTTAAAGCAAATGACACTGCAATAATTCCATCTTTAAATTTCTTCTTAAAGTTCTTCTTATCATGAACAATCCTTTCCTTTATTCTCTGTCTGTAATGAATATATACATACGGTGAAAGAATAAACGACATAAGAACATTTTCATAAAAAATGTATGCTGCAGCCAGAACAATAATTATCCCCTCTAATATGTACCTTTCGTTACCATTCACTAAACCCTGCAGCTTTGTTAAACACGTTATTCTGCCTGACAAGCGTTCCAATAACTTTTCCATGCTTATCCTGACTGTTTTCAACAAACTTAAACAATGGCGTAAGTACAATTTCACCATTAATGCAATCTCCGACTTCTGCAATCTGAACCACCTTTCTGCTCTTATCCCTTAGCCTTGCAAGATGAACAATAATATCAATAGCTGATGATATCTGCGCCCTGATTGCTGACACAGGCATATCCATTCCCATAAGTACCATTGTTTCCAATCTGGTCAGCATATCTTTGGGACTATTGGCATGTCCTGTAGACAGACTTCCGTCATGTCCTGTGTTCATAGCCTGTAACATATCTATTGCCTCTGGTCCTCTTACTTCTCCAACTACAATACGATCCGGACGCATTCTTAGGCTTGCTTTTATCAAATCTCTTATACTCACTGCATTAGTTCCCTCTGAATTTGCCACCCTCGCCTCAAGCCTCACAATATTATTAATGTTGTGAAGCTGTAGTTCAGCAGAATCTTCAATTGTAATTACTCTTTCATCATCTGGCACATAATCTGACAACACATTTAAAAATGTTGTTTTTCCACTTCCTGTTCCACCTGATATGAAAATGTTATACTTGCTCTTAACAAGTTTTTCTAAAAACTGTGCTGCTTCTGGAGTAATAGATTCCAGTTCAATAAGTCGGTCTATTGTGATAGGCTTATTGAAGAATTTTCTTATGGTTATTATTGGTCCATTAATTGCCACCGGTGGAAGAACAATACTGACCCTCGAGCCATCTTCAAGTCTTGTATCAGCTATTGGAGATGCTTCGTTAACCATATGGTTTGACATAGCTGCAATCCTCTGCGCCACATCTGACAGTTTATTCTCACTTTCAAATTTTTTGTTCCATCTTTCTATAGAACCATTCCTCTCCATAAATATACTGTCACTGCCATTCACCATTATTTCGGTTATGCTGTCATCTTCAAGTAATTCCTGCAAAATATCCAGTTTTTTAATAGAGTTATATAAACGCTGTTTAAGTTCTTCCTTCTGCCTTATCGAAATCACATTATTACGGCTTTCATCATATATGCAGGCATCTATCACCTCATATAGTTCACTGTCAGCAACATCTCTGCCAATGTCCAGTCTTTCATATACATGCCTTCTTAGCTTAATGTAGAGTTCATCCATTACATTTCCTCTATTCCTGCTGTTCTGCATAATTCTTCATAAAAACTGCAAAAAGGCAGCCGTCCCCATATATCATCATTATTAATGTTCTCATCTTCATTAACATGTATATTTTTAAAAGTTGCTGCAATATTATCCATCCCCTGCTCAAGAAGATATTTCTCAAAATTCTTAAGCCTCATATTCTCTATATAATTGCCTGTTTCACACATATATATTTCATCACAACAATCCATCATGTTCCAGGGCATGCGTATTCCATCCCCAACAAGTTCCCTTCCTATTGCCTGAATAAATGTCCCCATTTCTTCAGGTTTTATATCATCAATATCTTCTGCACAGGACGCATCCGGTATATAATCCAGCCTTTCATAATGACTTATGGCATTAACAATATTTTTATGAAACTGATTATGATTTTGTCTGAATGCATATAATGCATCTGAAAGATTTTCATTCTCTTCCCCCTTCAGGATTCCTTTAAACCCATAAAATGTTTCAAAATTAATAAAGAGTGTGTTCCCATGCTCTGACATTAGTCTTGCAACTGCCAGTGACAACATCATTCTTGCAGTATTATTAAACCCATATACACCTGTCACTTTAAGGCTTCCCCTTTTTTGAACCCGGTCTTTCTTCTCATATCTCATTACAGACTGTAGAAGCTGATATGACGGCTGATACTTACATATTCCAACCAGTCCTTTTTCTTCCCTTGAATTAATCTCATCTGCTTCACGCTCCTCCTCACACAACACAACAGTCTTATTTCCCGTTCTATATGCGTTATAACCATATGCTCCTTCACATATCATAAGCATATCCGCTTCTTTTTCCTGCAGATACTTATCAAGTTCATGTTCCTTAGTAAAAACCTGTGCATTATAGGGAATATCATTATCATCATTAATCACAGACATAAGTCGTTTCGCATAATTTTCGTCCGAGTCATATATAACGCAAATGTTATTCCTCCCCATCTGTTCACCTCCTATGTAATATCATTCATAAAACCACAACACACCTGTATACCAACACAACAACATATCCAGCCAGAACCCCCACTGCATAATGAAACCCATGCGCCTTTATTCCATTGCTCCCCATACTGACCTCTCTGGTCTTTTTTAAAAACAACTCAACAATTCCCGTAAAAAGCCCTGTAATAAGAGATACAGCCATAAGCTGCAGTACAAAATCCAATCCTGTCAACATTCCAATTACTGCCAAAAGCTTTACATCTCCTGCACCTACAGCCCTGATTATATATAGAAATATCATTCCCGCTAATCCCACCAGAGTTCCAAGAATATAATTTCCTATATATTCGCCTGTAAAAGCTCTTATAACAATAACACTCACTCCCGCAACAATACCTGCAACAATAAGCCTGTTCGGTATTCTGAATTCTCTTAGATCATGTACTGCTGCTACAATAACTAATACCAGTGCAATAATGACTGATATAATATCCGGCACTTATCCACCTCCTCAAAAAAACATGTATAGAATTACCATTTACTGCCTATACTTCTAATAAAGGCATATGATGCCCCTAATCTTGTGCATTAAGGAGTAATTCTATTGAAAATGTTTGGTAAAAAAAAGAGTCCTGCTACATATGATGAAAAATACCTGCTACAGGAACTTATGATGACTAAAAAGGCCATGTATACTGCCTATTCTAATCTTGATAATGTTACTGATCCTGACCTGATAGACTGTTATATCTACCAGCTTAATTCAGAACAGAAACGGTACAATTACCTTCTTGCAAAGGCAAAAGAATCTCAGTTATCCACGTCTGGATTCTGATTCTATAAGAATTGTTGTGTTGTACAGATACTATATATTCTATTCAATAAATTGTCAATACCTTTTCTATATTTTTATTTAAAAAATCATATGAATTCTAATCGACATTTCGCAAAAGCTAATATACCATTTATACAAGAAATACTTTTTATGAATAACTCATAATTAATTATTATAGAGGTGATGCACTATGAAATCGAAGAAAACCAATCTTTTTGTGATAACAACCTTAATATTCTTTATGACAACTGTAATGTTCGGTCTTCTGACCACCGGTGTCATTATTAAGTACCGAAAATCAACCGTTGCAACTAATACCGATAAGCTTAGCAATGACGAGATTGAGAAACTAAAGTCAGAAGAGAAAGAGGATCTTCTTTCTGATATGAAGTTAAGATTCACTAATGGTGAAGGTTCTCTTTCTATACTTAAGAGCTATTTCCCTGATAATATAGTCTATGTGAACAATAAGAATCAGTATGTATTTGCGCAGATACTTCCTGAACTTGCGAAGAATAATTATAAGGACGAGAATTTCAAGCAGGATGATAAAGGAATTATTACATACAATGAAGACGGTAAAGTTACAACACATATGGGTGTTGATGCCTCTAAGTTTCAGGGGAATATTGACTTTAAGAAATTAAAAGAACAGGGCGTTGAATTTGCTATGTTAAGATGTGGATTCAGAAGCTATGGCAATGGAATCCTGAACACTGATTCTTCATTTGATACATTTGCAAAAGACGCAATAAAGAATAATATTAAGATTGGCGCATACTTCTTCTCATCTGCAATTACGAAACAGGAAGCTATAGAAGAGGCTGATTATGTTCTTGATATTATCAAGCCTTACAGGATTACATATCCTGTAGTTATTGACTTTGAGGAGATTTCGGGCGATTCATACAGACAGGAGAATCTGACTACTGAAGAACTTACAGATATCATAATCGCATTCTGCGACAAGATAGAAAAAGCAGGCTATAAGCCAATGATATATTCCAACCTCAAGGGATTCGTTGGAAGACTTGACCTTACCCGCTTAGAAAAATATGAGAAGTGGTTTGCCTACTATTCAGACACACCTTACTTCCCATATGAATTCTCTATATGGCAATACACTGAATCAGCTAAGTTAGACGGTGTCAGTGGTAATACCATAGATCTTAATATTAGTTTTAAAGATTACAATTAATTGTGACTCACATGCTCACTGCGGAATTTCTCAATCATTTCCCTTGTGAGACTGATATGGTCGTCAATTACATCTATATCATCTGCCTTGACCCATGTGCCGACCGATAACTCGTCTTCTTCAAGAGTTATTGTGTCGTCACCGTCAAGCTCACAGAAGTAACCAAGAAGCTGAGAACCGCTGAGTCCCCAAGGCTGGCTCTTATAATAGGTGATATTTTTAACCTTCACACCTACTTCTTCCATAACTTCTCTGCTTACAGTTTCCTCTGTTGTTTCACCAATCTCAGTGAATCCGGCAATAAGCGCATAATTCCTATAAGTTCTTCCCGCATATTTAGTAAGAAGAATTCTGTCCTTATCTGTAACTGCAACAATAACAGCCGGACATATCTTAGGAAATACCATATTCTTACAGCAGTCACAGCGTAACATTCTCTGCTTGTCATCATGCCTGAGTGGTTTTCCGCATCTTCCGCAGAAATGATTATCCCTATACCAGCCATACAGATGAAATGCAGTAATAGCCGCATAAGCATGCTCTCTTGGCTGTGCCTTACGGAAAGAATCGACTCCTATGAATTCATATCCTCTGACGAAAGAATACATATCCTTGTGTACAGCTGAATCAGCCATCTCTCCCAAGAATGTGCCTCTTTCGAGGCTTCCTGTCTTTCTTGCGAGGAAAAAATGTTCCTCATCAATTGACAACAAATATATGAATTCAAAGTTATCCACAGCTTTGTCTCCGTAAGAGGATTTTATCCCCTGAACGAACTCACTATACTGTGGATATATTAATACATTTTCTTCAGGATTCTGTGAGTTAAAATGTCCTGATGGTCTTGCAAGCAACGAGGAACCCTGAAAATAAAACACAGTATCCCCATTGCCTGGCTTAAGATTCTTATACTGGTTGTCCAAATGTTTTGGCCATATATCCTGTATCATATCAGAAGAACACCATCTCTTCCTTAGGTGCACCTGTCTTTTCTACGCTTTCAACGTAAAGAACAGGACCTTTCTTCTTATATGCCATCTGGAATTCATACTTAATAGTAGCTGTAACCCATATCCATTCTCTGTTTTCAAGAGAAGCTATGTTGTTGTAGAAGCTGATATAACCGATAAACTGTGTATCTTCTGCACAGCATGTCATAACCTTTCTTCCCGGAACGAAATTCTTATCCTTAAAGTACTTGTTCTTAAGAACCTGTCCCTTGAATCTTACCTTCTTGCCTGCGTATACTTCCGGTCTTTCAGACACATCCATATACCAGATACCATAATCTTCGTCATCAACCTGAATAACATCAGCATTGATATCGTATGGAAGCTGTTCAGATATAGCAACCTGGTCACCCTTCTCGTCCTCGAAGATAATCTGAAGTGCAGGATTTAATGCTCTCATGCTTCTTCTGTAGCTACCAAGATCCATACCTGACTTGCATCTGTTAAAGATAACCATATCAGCATATTTAACAGACTCTGCAATAATAGACTTCATGTTAGCCCACTGTAAGCCAAATGCATTGGCATCAACTAAAGTTATAGACTGGTATACCTGCCATCCTCTTGGCTTCTCACTTCCAAGAATAAGTGCTGGATCCCACATTCCGTTATATTCAACAATAACAATCCATGGATCATACTTCTTGTCCAGTTCATTAAGAGTCTTGATATTAAAATCTTCCTTCTCTACAACAACCATATCTACTCCGTTGTCCTTAAGAAGCTTCTCGCTATACTCCTCTTCACCTTCTTCACACACAATAAGAAGTTTATTCTTAGCGTCTGCAAACTGTCCCATTGCTATAGTATCGGAGATAAATCTTGTTTTACCACTGTCAAGCTGACCGTTAATCAAGAAAATCGGAATCTGATATTCCTCATTTGCCATATTTATCCTCATTTCCGCGCATTTGCGCTATCATTTCATTATAAACGCGTTGTAAAAATGTGTTCTTCTATTAAACACTGATTAAACTTCAAAAAGTTCCTTAAGTGCATCTTCCTTAAGTTCAGAACCGATTACACAGATTCTTCCTGTGAAATCAGCACTTCCCTCACGAATCTCATATTCTTCTGGTACAAGGTCGAAATACATCCATGTTCCATCTGTGCAAGGAAGCATACCCTTAGAACGGAGAACCTTACCATAATCTTCACTCTCAGAAAGCTTCTTTAATATGCTGTCAAGCTCTGCCTTCTCATACTTCTTAGGAGTCTCTGTTCCCCAGCTTGTAAATACGTCATCTGCATGGTGATGGTGATGATCATGCTCATGGTCATGATGATGCTCATGCTCGTGGTCGTGATGATGCTCATGCTCGTCATCATCATCATCATGATGTCCGCCGCAACAGCAGCACTCTCCATCTTCATAATGATGGTGGTGGTGCTCCTTCTCATGCTCCTCATAAGCCTTCTGCGCGGCCTCTGCAAGCATGTCTAATTCAAGGTTAGTAACATTCTCCATTGCACCAAGAATCTTAGTTCCGTCAATATCATCCCAAGGAGTTGTGATAATATGTGCATTAGGATTAACACTCTTAATAAGCTCAATAGCTGTCTTTAACTTCTCTTCAGAAACATTCTGTGTTCTGCTTAAAATAACAGTTCCTGCATGCTCAATCTGGTTATTAAAGAATTCACCAAAATTCTTCATATATACCTTAACCTTAGATGCATCTGCAACTGTTGAAGCACTGTTAAGAACGATTTCATTCTCAATGTGAAGGTCTTTAACCGCTTTGATAACATCTGAAAGCTTGCCTACTCCTGAAGGCTCAATAATAATTCTGTCTGGATGATACTTATCAACAACCTCCTTAAGAGAAGTTCCGAAATCACCAACAAGTGAACAGCAGATGCATCCTGAATTCATCTCTCTTATCTCAACACCAGAATCTTTAAGGAATCCTCCATCAATACCGATTTCACCGAATTCATTCTCAATAAGAACTACCTGCTCTCCCTTTAAGGCTTCCTTTAAAAGCTTACTTATAAGAGTTGTTTTACCTGCTCCCAAAAAGCCTGAAATTATATCTACTTTAGTCATCTTAATCAACCTTTCTGCAGTATATGACTGCTCTTTTATCTCATATTTTCAATTATACACTTCTTGTCAATCCCTATTTGAAAAGAAAATGTAAAATTTTATTAAAAATATTTAATCAGACAGAGATTCCCATGCTCTGTCTTAATTCATCTGCCTTCTCGCCAATCTTTCTTAACCTGTGGTTTACACCCGATTTACCAACCGGGGGGTCTAACAGCTCACCTAATCCCTGAAGACTCATGTCAGGATTCTCGAGTCTTAAAAGAGCAACCTGCATCAGACTGTCACTTAAACTGTCAAGCCC
>OGMQ01001262.1_pt1 | contig 11547 bp, 10 predicted proteins | sample 1573291 | NCBI WGS metagenome assembly OGMQ01 (sample SAMEA2582008, study PRJEB24529) | metagenome | biome: Human gut stool | place: China | collected 2011
GGGGACCTCATGATTATGAATCATGCGCTCTAACCAGCTGAGCTATCCCGCCATTGTTTCTTGATTGCGGGTGCAAAGATATAGCTTTTCTTTAAATCGCCAAAACATTTGTGAAGATTTTCTGCAAAATAATTTATTGAATAGAAACGATACAAAGAAAAATAACCTTTCTATATGCCTCTTTTAAGAACAGTATCAGGGAGTTATGTGGTAAAAGGAAAAGCTGGATGAATAAAATTGGAGAAATATATTCCGTAATTAGAAAAAAGTCTCTATCTTGCCGCCGCAATAAAAAGCAAATATGAACTATGGAAAGACAAAAGATTCATCGGGAATACCTCTTGAATGCAACTTCTAAAAGCATTCTTTGGTCCGCGATAAGTACCCCCACCGGTTTGGAGGGCTGGTTTGCAGACAGGGTGCAGTCGGACGATAAAGTTGTCACTTTCTTCTGGGGAAAGACAGAACATCGTGATGCAGAGATTATAGCTGTGCGGGCTTTCTCTTTTATTCGTTTCCGTTGGTTGGATGATGAATATGAACGGGAATACTTTGAATTAAAGATGACAAACAATGAGTTAACCAATGATTTTGTACTTGAAATAACAGATTTCACCAATGCAGACGAAGCAAATGATTTGCGTGAATTGTGGGAATCTCAGGTAGATACCTTGCGTAGAACATGCGGTTTTTAGTTAACTTTCAATTAAAAATTTCCCGTACTCCCTTTTTTGTGCTACTTTTGTGCGTTTATTGCATGAAACAAGTAAAATGCTGCGCATAAAAAAGTTAGATATATTTATTTTAAAGAGCTTTTGCATGCTCTTTATGGGCACTTTCTTTATCTGCCTTTTCATCTTCATGATGCAGTTTCTGTGGAAATATGTAGACGAAATGGTGGGAAAAGGATTGGAGATGAATGTTCTTGCCCAATTTTTTTTCTATTCGGCGCTGACGCTGGTGCCGGCTTCATTGCCTTTGGCTATTTTGCTGGCAGCTCTTATCACTTTTGGCAATTTTGGAGAGCGGTTTGAATTGCTTGCCATGAAAGCGGCAGGTATTTCTTTGCTTAAGATTATGCGTCCGCTGATAATTTTCATATCCATTATTTGCTGTGTTTCCTTTTATTTTCAGAATGTTATTGGCCCTAAAGCGCAGACTAAGTTATGGACATTGCTGGTATCCATGAAGCAGAAGTCGCCCGAAGTGGACATTCCCGAAGGAGTATTTTATGATGAGATAGACGGGTATAACCTTTACGTAAAGCATAAAAACCGTAAGACAGGTATGCTGTACGATGTATTGATTTATAATTTCGAGAAAGGGTTTGAGAATGCGCAGATTATCAAATCGGATTCCGGCAGATTGGAAATGACAGCGGACAAACAGCATCTTTATCTTCACCTTTACAGCGGTGAGCAGTTTGAAAATCTGAAGTCGCAGAGCATGAATCAGAAAAATGTGCCTTATCGTCGGGAAGCGTTCGTTGAGAAGCATGCGATTATAGAGTTCAATTCGGATTTCAATATGGTGGATGCCGGATTTATGAGCAACCAATCCAATAGCAAGGACATGAAAATGCTGCAGGCCGGCATTGATTCTATGAAGGTGCAGAACGATAGCATCGGGCGTACTTATTATAAAGAGGCTATGGCGAGTACTTATAAGGCGACCTCCAATACGCTGAGTAAGGCTGATACGATAAAAATAGAATCTGCAACTTTGGGTAGCTACGATGTGGACAGTCTGTTTAATGTGGCTACTTTAATGCAGAAACAGAAGATAATGTCTACGGCTGTCAGCCGTGCGGAGAGTGCTGCAAGTGATTGGAGTTTCAAGGGTTTCAATATATCGCAGACGGAAAACAGTTTGAGGCGCCATATGACTTCCTGGCACGAGAAACTGACGCTTTCGTTGGCATGCCTTATTTTTTTCTTCATCGGTGCACCGTTGGGTGGTATCATCCGTAAAGGCGGTTTGGGCATGCCTGTAGTAGTGTCCGTGCTTATTTTTATCATCTATTACATTATCAACAATACGGGTTATAAGATGGCTCGTGACGGTAAGTGGATTGTGTGGATGGGTATGTGGACCAGTACAGCTGTGCTGGCTCCATTGGGTGCATTCCTTACTTATAAATCCAATAATGATTCGGTGGTGCTGAATGCTGATGCCTATATCAATTGGTTTAAAAAGATAGCAGGTATTCGCAGTGTCCGCCATTTGTTCCGGAAAGAAGTGATTATTCACGATCCTGATTATGTACGTTTGCCGGGAGAACTTCAGCGGCTGTCGGCGGATTGCCGTGCGTATGCCGAAAAGAAAACTCTGATGCGAGCACCCAATTATTTCAGATTATGGATGAACGATGCGCCACACGATGAGGAGGTGGTGGCTCTCAATGAACGGTTGGAAACTTTGATAGACGAGATGTCTAACACAAGGTCTATACCGTTGTTGACAGCATTGAATAATTACCCGGTAATAGCTGTTCATGCCCATGTGCGTCCTTTCCGTAATTATTGGTTGAATATGCTGTGTGGAGCGATAGTGCCTGTCGGCTTGTTCTTTTACTTCCGTATTTGGGCATTCCGTATCCGCTTGAATAAGGACATGGAGCGGATTATCCACACAAACGAAGAGATACAGAATATTATAAAAGTCAATCAGAATAAATAATAAAGATATGGAAAAAGTAAAGTTAAATACGATAGAGGAGGCCATTGAAGATTTTAAGGCTGGCAATTTCGTGATTGTAGTCGATGATGAAGATCGTGAAAATGAAGGCGACTTGATTATTGCAGCAGAAAAGATAACATCGGAAAAAGTGAATTTTATGCTGAAGCATGCACGTGGAGTATTGTGTGCTCCGATTACGGTGTCTCGTTGCAAAGAGCTGGATTTACCTCATCAGGTGACGGACAATACCTCGGTATTGGGTACTCCTTTTACGGTGACTGTCGATAAATTAGAAGGTTGTACAACCGGTGTTTCTGCAGCAGACCGTGCTGCAACCATTCAGGCACTGGCCGATCCGCTTTCCACTCCGGCTACTTTCGGTCGCCCCGGACATATCAATCCTTTGTATGCGCAGGAGAAAGGGGTATTACGTCGTGCTGGTCATACCGAAGCTACGATTGATATGTGTCGTTTGTCGGGTTTCTATCCTGCCGGCGCGCTTATGGAGATCATGAACGAAGACGGTACGATGGCACGTTTGCCCGAATTGCGTAAAATGGCAGATGAATTTAATTTGAAACTGATTTCTATCCGCGATATGATAGCTTACCGTTTGCAACAGGAATCTATCGTAGAAAAAGGTGTAGAGGTGGATATGCCGACAGAGCATGGACATTTCCGCTTGATTCCTTTCCGTCAGAAGTCCAACGGATTGGAGCATGTGGCCTTGTTTAAGGGTACTTGGGCTCCCGATGAACCGGTGTTGGTGCGTGTACATTCTTCCTGTGCTACGGGGGATATATTCGGTTCCATGCGTTGTGATTGCGGCGAGCAGTTGCACAAGGCGATGGAGGTGATAGAAAAAGCCGGTAAAGGAGTTATCGTATATCTCAACCAGGAGGGTCGGGGCATTGGTCTGATGGAAAAGATGAGAGCGTATAAACTTCAGGAAGACGGTATGGATACAGTAGATGCCAACATTTGTCTCGGACATCTGGCAGATGAACGCGATTATGGTGTGGGGGCTCAGATACTGCGTGAATTGGGGGTGCATAAGATGCGTCTGCTTACAAACAATCCGGTGAAACGTGTCGGTTTGGAAGCTTATGGCCTGGAGATTGTAGAGAATGTACCGGTTGAAACCACTCCTAACCAGTATAACGAGCGTTACTTGCGTACGAAGAAAGAGCGTATGGGACACACTCTCCATTTTAGTAAGTAACTGTCTTTTTGTTTTATTATATCAAAGAAAATCGTTTATTTTGCAACCGGATTTGCATAACAACCATTAAATAGAAATAGAATGAACCAATTATCAGACCGTTTGAATAGCTTGTCGCCCTCTGCGACGCTGGCTATGTCTCAAAAAAGTGCAGAGTTGAAAGCTCAAGGTGTAGACGTAATTAATTTAAGTGTCGGAGAACCTGATTTTAATACACCCGACCACATTAAAGAGGCTGCAAAAAAGGCGATAGACGATAACTTCTCTCGCTATTCTCCCGTTCCGGGTTATCCAGCTCTACGTAATGCTATCGTAGAAAAATTGAAGAAGGAGAATGGTCTGGACTATACAGTTGCGCAAATTTCTTGTGCTAACGGAGCTAAACAGTCGGTTTGCAATGCCATTCTGGTATTGGTGAATCCAGGTGATGAAGTGATTGTGCCTGCGCCGTATTGGGTCAGCTATCCTGAAATGGTAAAGCTGGCAGAAGGTAAGCCGGTGATTGTCACAGCGGGCATCGAGCAGGACTTCAAGATTACACCGGCTCAATTGGAGGCTGCTATTACGCCAAAAACAAAAGCACTAATTCTCTGTTCTCCTTCCAATCCTACGGGGTCTGTATATAGCAAGGAGGAATTGGCCGGATTGGTTGCCGTGTTGGCAAAGCATCCGCAGGTAATTGTCATAGCTGATGAAATTTATGAACATATCAATTATATCGGTAAGCACCAGAGCATTGCACAATTCCCTGAAATGAAGGATCGTACAGTGATTGTAAACGGTGTTTCCAAGGCTTATGCCATGACAGGCTGGCGTATTGGTTTCATTGCAGGACCGGAATGGATTGTAAAGGCTTCTAACAAATTGCAGGGGCAGTACACATCAGGGCCGTGTTCTGTATCTCAGAAAGCCGCTGAAGCTGCTTATACGGGAACGCAGGCTCCGGTGGAAGAGATGCGTAAGGCTTTTGAACGCCGTCGCGACCTTATTGTGAAACTGGCTAAGGAAGTACCGGGATTCGAAGTAAATGTACCGGAAGGTGCTTTCTACTTGTTCCCGAAATGTAGCTCATTCTTCGGTAAGTCTGCCGGTGACCGTAAGATTGAGAATTCGGATGATTTGGCTATGTACTTGTTGGAAGTAGCTCATGTAGCTTGTGTAGGCGGTACATCGTTTGGTGCTCCCGAATGTATTCGCATGAGTTATGCTACCAGCGATGAGAATATTGTGGAAGCTATTAGCCGTATCAAGGAAGCATTGTCAAAGCTGGTATAATCTTTTGATGACAGAAGTTCATCTCAGGTGTATGGGGTGTAACTCTGCAATATAAAAAGCCAACTAATTCACGTTTGAAATGTATTGTGGATTGGTTGGCTTCTTTGTATATTTAGATATTTCACGCAAAAAGCGGGTTTGACCAGTATAGATAAAGATGTATATTTTTCTTCTTGGCACTGAGTCTTTTTAGTACTGAAATAAAAAGGCCCGATTTCATTGAAACCGAGCCTTTTTTCTTTTTCTTAGGATTGTATTATTCTCCCGGATGAATTGCTTCAGAAGGGCAAACATCTGCACAAGTACCGCATTCAGTACAAGTTTCAGGATCGATAGAGTAGATATCGCCTTCAGAGATAGCGCCTACCGGACACTCGTCGATACAAGTTCCGCAAGCAATACAATCGTCACTAATTACGTAAGCCATTTTCTTTAATTTTTTAATTATTAGTACTAATTGATTTGGCAAAAATAGTTGTTTTCTTCAATACTTGCTATCAATCTTGATTAAAAACATTTAATTTGTATCTTGTCTAAATAACGGTTGAGGTGAATGTACATATAATCAGGTTATAAGCGCTGGATATGTGAAAAATATAATCGGATTATTTTCACAGTTCTCTACACGATAACTTCCGTTGAAATGTTCAAAAAACAATAGATTGATTTTTTGTAATATAGCTTCTTTTTGTGAGGCAAATGCCGAATCAGCAAGTGGACTGTTGTCTATTCGGGAGTTTATTTCCTGTTTTTCCCGATTGTAAACCAGTTGCATACCTATTCTTCTTGGCTTTTTGCACTCTACAGGATAGAGTAGCATGCTGGAAATTATTTGTGTGAAGCGGCTGACATCCGTGTATATGATTGCATTGTCCACATCGGCTTGAAGCTCCAGATGTATATACCCTTCACTTCGCATCTGCACCAGATAGGGGAGTTCGTTGCACCACTCTTGCACATTGCAGTTCTGTAGCTGGAACTTCATCATGTTGGCTTCCAGACGTGAAAGGTCTAATACGTTATTCACAAGTTGGATTAATTCAGCCGAGTTGCTTTGAATGATGCCGGAGTATTCTCGTTTTTCCTTTTCGTTCAGGTTCCCGTCTTCGGTCATAAGTTGCGAGAATCCTACTACATTATTTAAGAGTATACGGATGTTGTAACTCATATTTGTCAGAAAGTGGCTTTTTATTTCATTGGCTTCTTCGGCAATGGAGGTTAATCTTCTGATTTCTTTTTCATTCTTTTGCAGCCGTTTCCGGCTTCGGTATATATGGATATTGGAAAGTAGTAGAGCTAAGATAATGATGACTGAGATGTATAAACAGGTTTGATGAAACATACTGTGTCTTTGTTCTCTTTGCAGTATGAGCTTATCCATGTTGTAGAGTGAAAGGATTTCTTCCATCTGGGAGTTGGTAATAAGATTATATAATGAGTCTTTTGACTTAAGGCTGCTCTTGTAATATGTAAGTGCTTCATCTGGTTTTCCGGTTTTTACCAAAGAATCGGCTTTTCGGATGCCGTTGTTTATACATCTCTCTATTTCAATAGAATGCTGGTGGAGCACGGAATTCTGGCTTTGTACATCGGCATTGATAATTTGTACGGGCAGGAGTAGGATGAGTAAGGTTGGTATGATAAATGATCTTTTCATGCGTTATTCTCCTTTTGGGGGTTAGTGGACTGTGATTGCCGGATGGGGTGGGTGAAGAAGAAGCGTGAGCCGCCTGTATAGTCGGAGTCAATCCATATTTTTCCACCGATATGTTCAATGATAAGCTGACAGATGGAAAGTCCCAGCCCGCTTCCTTGTGCATTTTCATTTAGTTTCTCGAATCTTCGGAAGATTGCAGCTTGCTTCTCTTTAGGGATACCGCAACCTGTATCTGTGACAGAAAAGAGCAGCTCTTGTTCCGATTGCTTCCTAAGCTCCAGGATAATGCTACCCTGCGATGTAAATTTGGTTGCATTAATCAGTAGGTTTATCAGCACTTGCTGCAAACGTGCATCGTCTGTCTCTATATCCATGCTCTCTAATTCGGTTATGAAGCATATGGCTGCCTGAGTCTGTTTTATTTTGCTGACGGTATCGATTACATTTCGGCAAATATTGACAACGTTATATTTGTTGATACAGAATTGTATTTTCCCGAATTCAAGGCTTGATAGGTCTATCACATCATTGATGAGTTTCAACAATAACTCGGAATTTTGCAGGATTACTTCATTGCACTGACGACGCGTCTCATTATCCAGGTTTTCTTCGGTCAGTAGTGAGGAGAAGCCGGAGAGTGCATTGAGCGGAGTACGTATTTCATGGCTCATGTTCGAGAGGAATATGCTTTTGGCGGATGTGGCATTTTCGGCATTGGTGCGCAGGTGTTCCAGCTTTTGTGTCGACAGGGCGATTTCCTGTCGCTGTTTTCTAAGCATGATGGTTATAATAATAAATATGAAGACTAATAGGATACTCCCGGTCAATATGCCAGTGATGAATTTGTTGTGCTCTTCTCTACTGGCTATTTCCATTTGGTCTATCTGATACTTGGCTCGTAGAATATTGATTTGTCGGACATAACCTTCTGCAGTGAGTGTGTCAACAGTGGAATATAATTCTTGATACAACAGGCAGGCGGCCATTGATTTCCCTTGTATCTTATATAGGTATATTGTTTCTTGCGTGATCCATCGGTAATAGGCAGACTGTTTGTTGACCGTGTATTCTTGTCGTAGCTCTTCATACAGTTGCAGGGCTTTGTTCCAATACATTCTGTTCCAGTTGCCCATTGCCCGATAGTAGGCGGCGGTAGTATATTTCAGGTGAAAACAGTAAAACTTTTCAGGATGTATCCGGTAGATGGAATCCATGTTGTGCAGATATGCTGCGGCTTCCTTGAGATAAGCCTTTGAAAGATGTCCGTGAGAGATAGCATAGTTGGCTTTTTCGATATTGGCAAAAAAACAGGTGGCATAGTCCGGTTGTTTCTGAAGAGTTTGTTCTATGTCATGCAATATTTTTTGAGCTTTTTCCAGTTGTCCTTTACGTTGTAAAGCATTGGATATCTTTAATAAGAGTTGTATCCGGTAGGGATGTTGCTGCGAGAGATGGTTTAATTCCTTTAAAGCATCCTGGTACGAATCCAATGCTTTGTCGCATTGATTGGCTATGGTGTAAGCATCGCCGATGGCTTGGTTGGCAACTGCAATTCCGAACTCATATTCCGTTTCTTTGGCTTCTTCGTACATTAGTCGTGCCCGGTCTATGGCGAGGCTGATGTCGCCTCGTAATGTATAGGCATTGGCAAGTTGCAGTTGCAGCAAAAAGTAGTTTTCGTCATTCCGATTGTTTGTCTTGATGATCGGTAGGATGTTTTCGCTCCAGCAAATGACGCTGTCTATCGGTACGTATTCATCGTAAAGTATTTTTTTTCGAAGAAAAGCTTTCAGCGTATCTAATTTGTTCGGAGTGGCTGAGGCACATATAAAGGTAGCGTATGGTATACACATCACCCACAGCACCATTAATACGGCAACGTCTTTTCTCATTGTTTGCTTTGTTTGTCTATTATTGGCAAAAATAAACATAAAAAGCGATATGCAAAATAAAATATAATGCTTTTATTTTCAATAAGTTGTGACGTGTATGTGAATATTGAGCCTCTTTACTTATAATGCTTAGTAAAGTTCCAATCCGAATTCGTCTTTCAATTGTAAAAGAGCATTGTTTTTCTGAACCATCATTTGGAATTTTTCAACACGGCCGTACGCGCGGACTTTCTCAGTGGGAGTGCTGATACGTACACTCATGGTTACCTTGCGGTTTTTCAGGCGGGTACGTAGGTACTCTTGTAATTGGGGAGTCATCGAGATAAATTCTTTAGCCACAATTTCATTATCTACGACAGCTTCAAAAGTAGTAGCATTTAGTAGAGTGATGTGCATATTCTGCATGCGTTTGGCAATGGCTACTTGCTCTTTGGGCATACGTCCTGCATACTCTTGCCAATAGTAGTTTATGTCTCTTTCATTGAAGATGTAGTCCTCTTCCGGTTGTGCTGTTTGTGGTGTGATAGTGGCTGTAGCCGTATTTTTTACCTCTTCCTCGGCTTTCGGGCGTTTAATGGATACGCCAAGTCCTGACATTTTTATAACCGGAATTTTCTTTTCTTCTTTGCCTTGTGCCAGCAAGATGGAGGTAGGGGTGGCGTGCGAAGCAGTATTTGCTGTTGTGGCGGTAGTGCCGGTGGAGGGAGCAACGGTAGGAACTGCTTGCGGTTTAGCTATGACGGGTGCTTGCGGCCGGGCTACAGCGGGAGTAGCCTGTGGCTGTTGGGTGGCTGCAGGCTGTGTAAATATAGGTTTTATGACTTGTTTAGGGCTGTGCCCATTAGCTATATCGTCTCCTTCGGCGGTTATTTGTGCCACCTGTATTAAAGTGAGCTCTACCAGCAATCGTTTGTTTTTGCTGGCGCGATAGTTTAAATCACAGTCGTTGCACAATTTCATGGCACGGTAAAGGAAGGGTAACGGACATTTTTGTGCCTGCGTTTGATAACGTTGCCGTATGCTTGCTCCCACTTCAAGCAGGGGAAGAGTGGCGGGATCTTTACTTACCAGCAAATCGCGGAAATGCGAGGATAGCCCGGTGATGAAATGGCTGCCGTCGAATCCTTTGCTCAATACATCATTCAGCAGTAATAGGGCATCGCCGACTTTGTTCTCAAGAAAATGGTCGGTCAGTTTAAAGTAGTACTCGTAATCCAGTACATTCAAATTTTCGATTACGCTTTGGTAGGTGATGTGTCCGCCGGTAAAACTCACTACCTGATCGAATATGGACAAGGCGTCGCGCATACCACCGTCAGCTTTCAGTGCGATGACGTTCAGTGCCTCCGGTTCGGCGGTAATGCCTTCTTTGGAAGCTACATAGGCCAGATGTGCTACGGTATCTTCCACACTGATGCGGTTGAAGTCGTATATCTGGCAACGCGACAAGATGGTTGGCAATATCTTATGCTTTTCAGTAGTGGCAAGGATAAATATGGCATGGCGGGGAGGTTCTTCCAATGTTTTCAGAAAAGCGTTGAAAGCGGAAGCCGACAACATGTGCACCTCGTCAATGATGTATACCTTGTATTTGCCTATCTGGGGCGGGATACGTACCTGTTCTACCAATTGCCGGATATCGTCTACGGAATTATTGGATGCAGCATCCAACTCGTGAATATTGTATGAGCGCTGTTCGTTGAATGCTGTACACGATTCGCATTGGTTACAAGCCTCTCCCTCTGCAGTGGGACTCATGCAGTTGATGGTTTTGGCAAAAATACGTGCACACGTCGTCTTTCCAACGCCACGCGGACCGCAGAACAGATAAGCGTGTGCCAGTTTGCCTGTGGCGATAGCATTCTTTAAGGTAGTAGTCAAAGCGCGTTGTCCTACTACCGACTCGAAGGTTGAAGGGCGGTATTTTCGTGCCGAAACGATATAATTTTCCATATTCAGGGTATTCTTGTCACTTATATAGCGTGCAAAGGTTGTATGGTTTATCTTTGCTTTTGTGCAAATGTACGCAAAAAAAAGAAAATTCTCAGTTATTCGTCTTATCTTTGTGCTCAAAGAAACAATAACTGGATTACATGGATAAACTTGCTTCTCTTTGGTTGTTTGTCCGCAGACGTAAATATCTGATAACGTTTGTGCTGTTTGTCGTACTTGTCGGATTTCTGGATGAAAACAGCATTGTGCGTCGTTTGGGGTATTATCGTGAGGAAACGCGTTTGCGCGGGGAGATAGATAGATATCGTGCGGAATATGAGGAGAATACCCGTCGTCTGAATGAACTTGCGGTCGATTCAGGAGCTATTGAGAAGATAGCCCGTGAAAAGTATCTGATGAAGAAACCCAATGAAGATATTTATGTATTCCAAGAAGATATAGAAGAATGAAACAGTTGATACCCGCCCTCTTTGTTGTAGGAGCCGTAATGCTTCTGATAGGAGCTGCTGTTTATGTCACAGGTTGGCAACTTTCGCCTTATATATATACGGTAGGTGCTACATTTGTTGCTTTGGCGCAAATAAATTCACCTTCGCAATATAAAACTCCTACTATTAGGCGTCTGAGACGCCAGCAAATATTTGGTGCATTGTTGTTGGTGCTTACCGGAGTTTTTATGTTTTTTACGCGTGGTAATGAGTGGATTGTTTCACTGACTATCGCTGCTATTCTTGAGCTTTATACATCCATACGCATCCCGCAGGAAGAGGCTAAAGAACAATGATTGCATGAAAACACGAGGATGGTTTTCATAAAAAAAAGGCTATCTCTCCCAGACAGCCAATCTTTTTGTTAACCTTAAATCTAAT
>OGMQ01001267.1_pt1 | contig 11483 bp, 10 predicted proteins | sample 1573291 | NCBI WGS metagenome assembly OGMQ01 (sample SAMEA2582008, study PRJEB24529) | metagenome | biome: Human gut stool | place: China | collected 2011
CCATTCTTCTACCTTTCACTCTCTGTATTGATAACATGTATCCATATATAATCATACATGTTATCAATACAGAGAGTGAAAGGTAGAAGAATGGGCGTATTTGACATAAACGGTAAATTTTTTAAGACACTCACCAAAGCCGGTGACTTTATTATTCTGACCCTGCTGGCGATGGTGTGCAGTATTCCGGTTATTACAATCGGTGCATCGCTGACGGCGGTGTTTTATGCGGCTTTGAAAATGGCAAGAGATGAAGAAGGCTATGTCTGGAAGGAATTTTTTAAATCCTTTAAGCAGAATTTAAAGCAGAGTATTTTGATTGAACTGATTTTAGCAGCGTTTGCGGCAATCCTTCTGGTAGACATTAATGTCTGTGCAAAATGGGCAGCAGACGGCGGCGGTACGCTGGTACAGCTGCTGATGTTTGCGGCAATCGGTATTTTAATTGTGCTGGCGGCGGTTGTGCTGTATGTATTTCCGGTGCTTGCAAAGTTTGACAATACCGTATTTGCAACGATAAAGAATGCACTGGTGCTTTGCATGCACCATCTGCCACAGACCATCAGCATGATGATTGCTACATATGGACTGATTTATTTTACAATGCAGTATGTCGGTATCATGTTTATATCGATTCCGTTGATTTTTTATATTGATTCATTTATTTTTTCAAGAATTTTGCAGCAGTATGTGAAAAAAGATGAAGCGGATACAGATGAGCTGTAAGTAAAAGTAAAATACAGTGAAAATGAAAGCAGTAAAAGACCAAAATAAAAAGTCCCGCAGGATTGGGTAGTATCCTGCGGGACTTTTTTTGGAATAAAATATTCCGTCTATATCTGTACGGTTATGGGATACAGATAACGAAAATAATATACAAAAAGAGGATAATTACTCTGTCGAAACAGTCTGTAATTATCCCCGTTGATAATCGTAAAATATATTCTGTTAAAAAAATGTACTATAATGCATCAACACCGCGCTCGCCGGTACGGATACGAACCGCATCGCAGACATCGTAGACAAAGATTTTACCATCGCCGTAAAGACCGGTATTAATTTCTTCAATAACTAAATCAATAATCTTTTCTGCGGTATCATCATCGACAATCGTTTCAACCTTAACCTTCGGAAGCAGGTTACCGCCAAAATCAACACCGTTGTAAGCCTGTTTATGCCCTTTCTGGCTTCCGTATCCCATGATATTGGTAATCATCAGACCGTGTGCATTACAGCTGTTTAAAATTGTCTTTAAATCGTCAAGACGCTCAGGTCTTATAATAATTTCAAGCTTTTTCATTTCTAATCTCCATCTCTATGTGCTTATTTTATCTACAACAGCTGTATCTGTCAATGTGGTACAGACAGAAACGAAGAATGTAAATACAGCAATTGCCTGCACTTATTTTTTTGAAGCTTTTTCTGCGGAAATGTCCATATGCTTTGTAGGAAGACCTTCCATATAAAGCTGCTTACAGGCAGTCAGCATGGTTGAACAGTAGTAAATGGCACAAATGCCGGAACCTGCACCGACAAGAATCGAGGCAAGGGAAATATTGGACATAAATGCGATATAATGAATAAATACCAATGCACCCAGCAACAGCCATACGATTCTGAAAGAACGTGTTGTGGCAGATTTTTCCTGAAATTTTGCTTCTAATATGATGGCTTCCGTAAAATAATAAGTAAAGTAAATTGTAAAAATAGTAGAAAGACCGGCAGCCATTGTGCGCATCTGGGAAGCGCTGTCACCCCAGTCCTTAAAAAGCAGTGCCTGACCGATAACGGCGGCAGCCGTTCCTAAAATAGCGGCAAGTCTTGCTTTTTTAAATAACACATTACGTGGGGCAAGCGGTAAAATACCAATGACAATCAGGATAAAGCCGATGACGTCAGAAAAGACATCAATCGTGGCATTGCCGACCCGGACATAGAACTGTAACACAAGCAGTAAAATGCCAATTAAAATCAGTGAAATATTTTTTTTATTCATACGTTTTTTAAGAGCTCCTTTCAATATGCTAATAATCTATTTTACTGGAAACAAAATGCAGGGTCAATGTATTTGACGGATTTTAGAGAAATTTTATGGCGCGTTGGTTGTGAAGTACCGGTCGATATGCTAAAATAGGGCAAAATATGGATATTAAATGCGTAAGGCGCTTAATAATGAAAGAACGGAAAAGCGGTAACTCTCTTTTGTAGAATCTTACCGGCAGTTTACACGCATACCTGCACCGGAACCGTCATTGTTCTATGTGAAAGCATTCATAGAAAGGATGATTGAACTTGCCCGCCATCAGAATCCGTGTGACACCATTTGTTTCCACACGGAGATTTCTCCTGCGGACTTAATTCTGTATGCGGATGAAAACCTCATCGCCCAGGTGGTTATCAATCTTCTGAAGAATGCCATTCAGGCAATCGGCAGCCAGCCGGATGGTAGAATCGAGCTTCGGGCTTATTGCAATGATATGGAAGAAATATGGATCGAGATCAAAAACAACGGTCCTGAAATCCCGTCGGAAATAGCAGAGCATATCTTTATTCCTTTCTTCACCACCAAAGAAAATGGTAGCGGAATCGGACTTAGTATTTCACGACAGATCATGCGTCTTTCGGGCGGGAGTCTCACTCTGCTGCGGGAGAAAGAAACAACGTTTATTTTAAAATTCAAATAACGATTGATATATGATACCTACACTAGTCAATAATCCGCTATTCCGTGGAATCACTCCGGAAAGACTTCTTGCCGATCTGGAAGAGATCAGTTTTCATACACGTTCTTATAAGAAAGGAGAAATCCTGGCGCGACAGGGAGATGTGTGCAACCGTCTTGTCATCCTGACCAAAGGAAGTGTGCGTGGGGAAATGATTGACTATTCGGGACGTCTTATCAAGGTGGAAGATATAACTGCTCCCAAAGCGATTGCCCCCCTGTTCCTGTTTGGTGAGCAGAACCGCTATCCGGTGGAGGTAACTGCCAATGAACCGACAGAGGTGATCGAGCTTCCTAAACCAAGTGTTTTGAGTTTGTTCCGCAAGAACGAGCAATTTTTGGAAAACTATATGAATCTCTCCGCCAATTATGCACGGACTTTATCAGATAAACTTTTCTTCATGTCATTCAAGACCATTCGTCAGAAACTTGCCTCCTACCTGCTCCGCCTGTACAAACAGCAACAACAGACACATATCACCCTCGACCGTTCGCAACAGGAGTTGAGTGATTACTTCGGAGTATCCCGCCCTTCCCTCGCCCGCGAACTGGCACACATGCAGGAAGACGGACTATTGATAGCGGATCGTAAACATATCACTATCTTACAGAAAGAAGAACTGGTCCGGCTCATCCAATAATGCTCCGATTTAAAAATCATTTATCTAATTGTGAGTATTTGAGATAAAATATTCATTGTTGTAACATTGGTTACAGAATCACCTGAAACCTTTCCTCTACTTTTGCGTTCAATAAATAAACTGTTGGACTAATTAAAAACGTAAAAGTTATGAGTATGTTCTGTTATCAATGTCAAGAAACCGCAATGGGTACGGGGTGTACCTTAAAAGGTGTATGCGGTAAAACTTCCGAAGTGGCTAACCTGCAAGACCTGCTGCTTTTTGTAGTACGTGGAATTGCTGTCTACAACGAACATCTGCGTAAAGAGGGACAGTCTTCCGAACAAGCAGACAAATTTATCTATGATGCTTTGTTCATCACCATCACTAACGCCAATTTTGATAAAGTAGCGATCACCGAAAAAATCAAAGAAGGACTGAAACTGAAAAAGGAACTTGCCGGTAAGGTAAAGATCGAAAATGCTCCTGACGAATGTCTTTGGGATGGAAACGAAGAGGAATTTGAAGAAAAATCAAAAACGGTCGGTGTGCTTCGCACGCCTAACGAGGATATACGCTCACTAAAAGAACTCGTACACTATGGCCTGAAAGGAATGGCTGCCTACGTAGAGCATGCGCATAACCTGGGTTATCAGTCACCGGAGATATTTGCTTTCATGCAGCACGCATTGTCCGAATTGACCCGCAATGATATTACTGTGGAAGAATTGGTTCAATTAACGCTGGAAACAGGAAAACATGGAGTATCGGCAATGGCACAGCTGGACAAGGCAAATACGAGCAGTTACGGTAATCCGGAAATCTCACAAGTGAATCTTGGTGTCCGTAATCATCCGGGTATATTGATAAGCGGACATGATTTAAAAGACCTCGAAGAGTTGCTGGAGCAAACGGAAGGTACAGGGGTAGATGTATATACGCACAGTGAAATGCTGCCTGCGCACTATTATCCTCAACTAAAGAAGTATAAGCATCTGGCAGGAAACTACGGAAATGCCTGGTGGAAACAAAAAGAGGAATTTGAAAGTTTCAACGGTCCGATCCTGTTTACAAGTAACTGTATTGTTCCGCCACGTGCGAATGCCAGCTACAAAGACCGCATTTACATCACAGGAGCCTGCGGTCTGGAAGGCGCGCATTATATCCCCGAACGCAAAGATGGAAAACCGAAAGATTTTTCTGCCCTGATTGCTCATGCTAAACAATGCCAGCCACCCGTAGCCATCGAAAACGGAACACTCATCGGTGGATTCGCTCATGCACAGGTGACGGCTTTAGCGGATAAAGTGGTGGATGCCGTGAAAAGTGGAGCCATCCGTAAGTTCTTTGTAATGGCAGGATGCGACGGACGTATGAAGAGCCGTGAATATTATACGGAATTTGCTCAAAAGCTACCCGGTGATACAGTGATTCTTACGGCAGGTTGCGCCAAGTACAGATACAATAAATTAGCTTTAGGTGATATCAACGGTATTCCGAGAGTATTGGATGCGGGACAATGTAACGACAGTTACTCACTGGCTGTAATCGCTCTAAAACTGAAAGAAATCTTCGGGTTGGACGATGTGAATCAGTTACCTATCGTATACAACATTGCATGGTACGAACAAAAGGCGGTCATTGTTTTATTGGCATTGCTGGCTTTAGGAGTGAAACATATTCATTTAGGACCTACTCTTCCCGCTTTCCTTTCACCGAATGTAAAGAACGTATTGATCGAGCAATTTGGGATCGGAGGTATCAGTACAGTGGATGAAGATATTGTGAAGTTTCTATCATAAATGATAAGGGAACAGAAGGGTATTTTACAGGCAAATTTCCTTCTAAAAGATAGTGACGGTATATGATAAGGATAGTGACGGTATACGGCAATGATACCGTCACTATTTCCATCATATACCGTCACTATCTTTTTCTCTGTGTAAGGAGGGTAAAGTCAAAGCTCCTTTCTTTAGAGAAACGCCCCTACACATAGCTGTAGCAAGGGGAAATTTTTCAATTTGGGCATTATGACACATCCTCGTTTATTATTTCCGCATAGTGGATGGTTTCTTTTTGAATAGAATATCAATCTTCTTTGGGCAATATCAAATTGAGAACTACTCCTGCCAAAGCTGCCAATCCGATACCGGACAAAGAAAAATCACCCCAGCTAAAAGCAGCGCCACCAATCCCGACAGTCAGTGTCAAAGACACGATAACGATATTTCTTGTACGGCTCAAATCAATACAGTTATTCACAAGATTACCAATACCCGCACAGGCAATCGTCCCGAAAAGCAACAGCATAATGCCACCCAGTACCGCACTAGGTATGGATCTTAGTAATGCGCTGATTTTACCGATAACGGAGAACAAGATAGCAGAGATGGCAGCTATTCGGACCACTTGCGGATTGGTAATCTTTGTTAATGACATGGCTCCTGTCACTTCCGAATAGGTAGTCACAGGAGGCCCACCCAGCAATCCGGCACAGAAACAAGCCAGACCATCACCCAATAAGGTGCGGTGCAATCCCGGGTCTTTCACGAAATCTTTTCCCGTAACCGTATTCACCACATAGACATCACCAATATGCTCTATCACCGGAGCAATAGCTACCGGAATCATAAATAACACCGGCTCCCATGAGAATTTAGGAAAGACAAACTGCGGCAATCCAATCCAAGCGGCATCTCTGATGCCGGACAAATCCAAACCATAGAAGATCCATGCAGCCAGATACCCCACTACAATTCCACAGAAAATAGGTATCAGCTTCAAAAGTCCTTTAGCTTTCATCGAAACAACAACCGCAGTCACCAGTGAAAGCAGAGCCAGCACCCAGTTCTCTTTTGCCATATTCACTCCCGTTCCGGCCAATGACAAACCTATCAGAATAATGACAGGCCCTATGACAACAGGAGGAAACAACCGTTCAATCACCCGCACTCCCTGCCATTTGACAAGCGCACTCATCACAAAGTAAACTAATGCAACTCCAACCATGCCGGATAAGGCACCGGGCAGCCCATAAAGTTCTGTCGCTTTAATGATAGGCGCAATAAATGCGAAACTACTCCCCAGAAAGACAGGAACCTTTCCACGCGTAACCGCATGAAAGATAAGCGTACCAATACCTGCTGTAAACAGAGCTGTCGAAGGATCGAGCCCTACCAATAACGGCACGAGTACCGTAGCTCCGAAAGCCACAAACAAGAATTGTACCCCCACCACCCCTTTCCTCAAAGGTGTAAGATTATTTGAATCCATAAGTATAATGTAGATTAATCTCTGCAAAATTAGTCTTTTTAGACAATTTAACTCCCTTTTTTCACAAAAATACATCTAAAAAGAGGTTTTATTTGTTGTTAATAATGTGTAACTTCGCACGGTGAGAATTAAAACGACAATTTTATAACTTTATAATATATTGCCTATGATATTTACAGCAGAAAACACCTTACTTATCGGTTCTATCTTACTTTTCGTCAGCATTGTTGTTGGAAAAACCGGATATCGCTTTGGAGTACCTACCTTATTATTGTTCCTCGTAGTAGGAATGTTGTTTGGAAGTGACGGCCTCGGCCTGCAATTCCACGACGCGAAAGACGCGCAGTTTATCGGTATGGTCGCTCTTAGCATTATCCTTTTCTCGGGAGGTATGGATACGAAATTCAGAGAAATCAAACCTATTTTAGGTCCCGGTATCGTGCTTTCCACTGTCGGAGTACTACTCACAGCTCTTTTCACCGGGCTCTTTATCTGGTGGATATCAGGTATGAGCTGGTCTAATATTTATTTACCTATCACCACTTCCCTGCTTTTGGCCTCTACCATGTCGTCTACGGACTCGGCTTCGGTGTTCGCCATTCTCCGTTCACAGAAGATGAATTTAAAGCACAACCTCCGTCCCATGCTGGAACTGGAGAGCGGAAGTAATGACCCGATGGCCTATATGCTTACCATTGTCCTGATACAGTTTATTCAATCGTCAGGTATGGGAGTCGGAGCTATCGTAGGCTCTTTTGCCATCCAGTTTATCGTCGGTGCGGCTGCCGGATATGTACTCGGAAAGCTCGCAATCCGAATGTTGAATAAGCTCAATATTGACAATCAGGCCTTATATCCTATCTTACTACTTGCATTTGTATTTTTCACTTTCTCCATCACCGACTTACTGAAAGGTAACGGATACCTTGCCGTATATATCGCCGGTATCATGGTAGGAAACAATAAAATCATGCACCGTAAGGATATCTACACCTTTATGGACGGACTGACCTGGTTGTTTCAAATCATCATGTTCCTTTGCCTGGGATTGCTTGTCAATCCGCACGAGATGTTGGAAGTAGCTGCTGTGGCATTGTTGATTGGTGTCTTTATGATTATTATCGGCCGACCGTTAAGCGTATTCCTTTGTTTGCTTCCATTCCGGAAAATTACGATGAAATCACGTATTTTCGTCTCCTGGGTAGGATTGCGCGGTGCAGTTCCTATTATCTTTGCCACTTATCCGGTAGTGGCGGGCGTAGAGGGTTCGAACCTCATCTTCAACATTGTTTTCTTTATTACCATCGTATCATTGGTGGTACAGGGAACAACGATTTCTTTCGTAGCCCGGATCTTGAATCTTTCCAAACCACTGGAAAAAACAGGAAATGATTTCGGAGTGGAACTCCCGGAAGAAATAGACTCTGATCTTAGTGATATGACTATTACTAAAAGTATGCTGGAAGAAGCAGATACATTGAAAGATATGAATCTCCCGAAAGGCACGCTGGTAATGATTGTGAAGCGCGGAGATGAGTTCCTGATTCCCAACGGAACACTGAAACTGCATGAAGGAGATAAACTGCTACTCATCTCCGAAAAATCAAAAGAAGAAGAGACTGATTCTGACTAACATCCGAAAAGATTGATTCTATACACTATAACTGATTCGTCTCCACGCATGAAGCCTCTTGTCCCTACAAGACACTCGTTTCTTCTTCATGCGTGGAGACGAAATGTTTTAAATAGGCCAACAGACTAGTTTTAAGGAAGAAACACGAAAACGCCTTAGCAAGCCGTAAAAATTGTTCATCCCCCTCCGTTAATTAACCGTAAAACTTGAATTTAAAATTCGGTTTACATCAGCGAAGTATTAATTTTGCGCAGTTTTAAACTAAATGTGCAAAAATCGAATGGAACAAGAACATCAGTTCATTGATTATATTGAGCAAAGCATCATCAAAAACTGGGACAAGGATGCCTTAACTGACTATAAAGGAATTACCCTTCAATATAAGGATGTAGCGCGTAAAATCGCTAAATTTCACATTGTCTTGGAAAGTGCCGGCATCCAGCCGGGAGATAAAATTGCCGTTTGCGGACGTAACAGTGCTCACTGGGCGGTTACTTTCCTGGCAACGATTACTTATGGAGCCGTTATTGTTCCCATTTTGCATGAATTCAAAGCAGATAATATCCATAATATCGTCAACCATTCCGAAGCCAAATTACTTTTCGTCGGCGACCAGGCTTGGGAGAATCTGAATGAGGATGCCATGCCTTTATTAGAGGGGATTGCTTCGCTGGCAGATTTTTCAGCATTAGTTTCCCGCAACGAAAAACTCACTTATGCTTTTGAACACCGGAATGCGATTTACGGTCAACAGTATCCAAAAAACTTCCGCCCGGAACATATTTGTTACCGGAAGGATCGTCCGGAAGAACTGGCTATTATCAATTATACTTCCGGCACCACAGGTTACTCTAAAGGAGTGATGCTCCCCTATCGCAGTCTTTGGTCGAATGTGGCTTACTGCTTCGAGATGCTTCCTGTTAAGCCGGGCGATCATATCGTTTCCATGTTGCCTATGGGGCATGTGTTTGGTATGGTCTATGATTTTCTTTACGGATTTTCTGCAGGTGCGCACATCTATTTCCTGACACGTATGCCGTCTCCGAAAATCATTTCTCAATCTTTCTCTGAAATCAAACCAAGAGTGATCTCTTGTGTGCCATTGATTGTGGAAAAGATTATTAAGAAAGATATTCTCCCTAAAGTAGACAGCAAAATCGGTAAGTTATTGCTTAAAGTGCCTATCGTGAATGATAAAATCAAATCGCTGGCACGGCAGGCCGCCATGGAAATCTTCGGTGGAAACTTTGACGAGATTATTATCGGAGGCGCTCCTTTCAATGCTGAAGTTGAGGCCTTCCTCAAAAAGATAGGATTCCCCTACACAATCGCTTACGGTATGACTGAATGTGGTCCTATCATTTGCTCCAGTCGTTGGGAAACACTGAAACTTGCTTCTTGCGGAAAGGCAACCAGCCGGATGGAAGTCCGTATTGACTCGCCGGATCCGGAAACGCATGCCGGAGAAATTGTATGCAGAGGAATGAACATGATGCTGGGCTATTATAAAAATCCGGAAGCTACCGCGCAAATTATCGATGCTAACGGCTGGCTGCATACCGGTGACCTCGGCACGTTGGATGAAGAAGGTTACATAACAGTTCGCGGACGTAGCAAAAACCTGCTTCTCACCTCTAGCGGACAAAATATTTATCCGGAAGAAATTGAAAGCAAACTGAACAATATGCCGTATGTTGCGGAATCATTGATTGTCTTACAGCATGAAAAGCTGGTAGCAATGATTTATCCGGATTTCGATGACGCTTTCGCTCATGGATTGCAGCAGACGGATATTCAGAAAGTGATGGAACAAAACCGTATCGAGTTGAATCAACAGCTTCCTAACTATTCTCAAATAAGCAAGATAAAGATCCATTTCGAGGAATTTGAAAAGACTGCGAAAAAGTCAATCAAACGCTTTATGTATCAGGAAGCAAAGGGATAATTATCCCGGATAGCGCGATAAGTATCCTTGCAATTTCAGAAAAACAGTACAACTCAAAAAGGAGAAACACTTAAATGTAGGGCGGATTTCTTTCTCCGGATGCCAGGAAAAAAGTATCTTTGCACATAAACAATCTGAATGATGGCAAAGATATTATTAGTTGAAGATGAAATAAACATCGCCTCTTTCATCGAGCGGGGCTTGCAGGAGTTTGGTCATGAAGTCCGCGTGGCCAATGACGGGCAGGCCGGCTGGGAGTTGGTTCAGCAGGAGGATTTCCAATTGTTGATACTCGACATCATCATGCCGAAGATGAACGGTCTGCAACTCTGTAAACAGTATCGCCAGACGTATGGCTACCAGTCGCCCGTTATCATGCTGACCGCCTTAGGGACGACGGACGATATCGTGAACGGACTGGATGCCGGTGCCGACGACTATCTGGTGAAACCTTTCAGTTTCCAGGAACTGGAAGCCCGTATCAAAGCCCTTTTACGGCGTACGGGGGCGGAACCTGCCGTACCGCTTCTGAGTTGTGGAGACCTGACACTCGATCCGTCCAGCCACCGGGCGATCCGTGGCAAGGTAGTGATCGACCTGACCGTAAAGGAATACCGCCTGCTCGAATATCTGATCCGGAACCAGGGGACGGCACAGAGCCGGCTGACCTTGCTGAAAAATGTCTGGGACAAGAACTTCGATACGAATACGAATGTGGTGGATGTCTATGTCAATTACCTGCGTAGCAAGATCGACAAGGATTTTGACCGCAAACTGATCCGCACCGTAGTGGGAGTGGGCTATATGATGGAAGCATGAAGACCGGGAATAAGATTGCGCTTTTTTATACGGCTATCACGATCGGTATTATTTCGATGGTGACAGTCGTTTTCTATTTTGTGGCGACCGACTATATACACGGGGAAAACTATGAGTATTCGTTCTTATTGGAAAACTATAATACATCATGGACCGAACTGCAGAAAGATAACGAGGTTGTTTTTACGAAGTTACCTTATGGCAATTATGTTTTGAAAGTCCGTTACAAGAATGATGTGTTCGATTCGGATGCCAAGGAGTATTTTTTGCATATACGGGTGTTGCCTCCCTGGTACCGCGGTTCTTGGGCCATGATTGCCTATGGTTTGGTACTGGCGACCATATGTTTGGGTATCGTGTATTGGCTGCGCCGCCGGATTGTGGAAAAACAGGCCGAAGTCGCCCGGAAAATCAGAGAAGAGCAAAAAGAAAAACTATATGAAGCGAAGTTGAATTTCTTTGCCAACATCA
>OGMQ01001282.1_pt1 | contig 11303 bp, 15 predicted proteins | sample 1573291 | NCBI WGS metagenome assembly OGMQ01 (sample SAMEA2582008, study PRJEB24529) | metagenome | biome: Human gut stool | place: China | collected 2011
GTGGTTTCATCCTGTTCTCTTCTTCCTTTATTTTGTATTCCGAGACAATACCAGTGTAAGTATTCGATAAACTCCCCCTTTCATTCTAAAAATGTGATGTTACTTTTGTAGCCAAAGTAAAAAAGCTCAATCATTATGTCACATCAATGGACCATGGAAGATTTTGAATCTATTTATGCCCGTTTCAAGTCGAGCGGACTTTCAGTTATAGATTTTTGTTCGAATGAATGTATTCGTCCCAAACGTTTCTACGAGTGGCGTTCCAAGCTGTTGCGCAAAGGCGGCTTTATCCCGGTCAAGGTAAACAGTAAGGGAGAGGTCAGTCTTCCCCATAAGGAGAAATCCCTGCTGTCTGCACCTCCGGTCAGCCCGTCGCCAATTCCCCAGCCGCTATGTGAGATCTCCTATCCCAATGGCGTCACAGTCCGCTTGAACAGCCCTTTGTCACCGGAGGTATTGCAAACCCTGATATTTTTGAATTCAAACCGTTAGCCTATGTTTTCTTTGAATGAATCCAACAGATATTATCTTTACCCGTATCCGACAGACATGCGTAAGAGCTTTTATACGCTTAGCGGCATCGTGACCAACCAGATGGGAAAGAATGTACGGGACGGTGACGCTTTCATTTTTATCAATGCGAATTGTACCTGTATGAAAATCCTTCATATGGAATATGGTGGTCTGGTGATATACCATATGAGGCTGGAACAGGGGCACTTCCATCTGCCGGTCATAAATACGGAGGAAGGTCGGGTTAAAGCGATTGAAACCTTCTGGAATGACCTTGTGATGATGGTCCAGGGAATGGACGGCAGCAAGGTCAGGCGTTATAAGAGAAGTGGTTTTCATGGGTTGTAGTTGTAACAAATTATAACATATACAATGCCGCATTCCGGCTGTTTTTTAGTATCTTAGCATCATATTTAAACGATTATGCCAACCGATAAGGAATTACTGATAAAGGATCTCATGCACAAATGCGACTGTCTGTATAGAGAAAACAGCCGGTTGAAGGAGATGGTGTCCACGCAGCCCCTTGAAGCTGCGGACAAAGAGGTGTATGAGGCTTTATTGTCTGACAAGGATGCCATAATCGCCCAAAAGGAGGCAAAAATCAACAGTCTGGAACAACGTGTATCCTATCTTGAACGGCAGTTGTACGGTAAGAAGGCGGAAAAGTTCATAAAGCCTGACGCCCAGGACCGCTGGCTGGATTTTGAAGGCTTCGACATGCTTCCCCGGGAGGCTGAAGCCGCAGAGGAAGCGGAAAAGGAGCTGAAGACTGCCAGAGAAGCGATCATCGCCCGTAAAAAAGCGAGGAGGCAGCATCCTACGAGAAAATCCCTTCCGGAGAATCTTGAGCGTGAGGAGGTTCACATATATCCCGAAGGGTATAATCCGGAAGAGTGGACGCTCCTTCCCGGAGAGGAAGTGACCGAGATCCTTATGCACGAGCCCGAAAAGTTCTATATCCGCAGGATAGTGCGCCATACAGCCAAACGGAAGGGTACGGACGAGTTCAGGACCGGCCCGCTTCCCGTCATGCCGATAGCAAAGAGCTATGCCTCCGCCTCATTGCTGGCAGACATGATGATAGGGAAATATGTGGATCACATACCGTTCCACAGGCAACTGGAACAGTTCAAGCGTGTGGGGGTACACCTCCCCGCGTCAACGGTCAACGACTGGTTCAAGGATGTGGCGGATCTGCTAAGGCCCCTGTACTTCCGATTATGGGAGCTGGTGATGCAGACTGACTACATACAGTCGGATGAAACGACAATCCCTGTGATGAATGACGAGAGACACAAGACGGTCAAAGGTTATATCTGGCTTGTGCGCAGCGTCATGACCGGACGTCAGTTCTTTTACTATGACAAGGGTTCCCGAAGTGGAAAGGTGGTGCTGAAACTCTTCGGCAAGTTCCGGGGAGCCATACAGACGGACGGATACGAAAGGTACGAGATGCTGGACGCCAAGAAAGGTATTATCCTTCTTGGCTGTTGGGCCCATGCACGCAGACATTTTTGGGAGGCAAGAAAGAATGACATGCAGCGTGCCGACTATGCGCTCGCACAGATACAGTTGCTTTATGACGTGGAGCGTAAGGCTGACGATGAACGCCTGACTTACGGACAGAGGGCTGAACTTAGGACACGTCTTGCATATCCCATACTTGTGCGCTTCGAGAAATGGCTGGTCAATGAATATCCCAAAGTGATGAAAGGCAGTCCTATCGGAAAAGCCATAAAATATACATACGGAAGGTTCGACAAACTCTCCAGGTACCATCTGGACGGTCGCTACAGACCGGATAATAACGAGATAGAAAATAAAGTGCGGCCTGTCGCGTGCGGCAGACGTAATTACCTGTTCTGTGGCAATAATGATGCCGCTGAAGATGCGGCGGTGCTCTACTCGTTCTTCGGCTGCTGCAAGGCTGCCGGGGCTGACTTCCGCACGTGGCTGATCTACTTCCTTGAACATGTACATGATTATGACGATGACTACTCGATGGATCTGGCCGAATTATTACCTGACAATCTGTTATCCGGTAGCAAGATATTATCCGTTACGCCACCGGAATCTCCCAAGAAAGACTCCTGATACCTTCATAAATCCCGCCTAAACACGGGAAAACTACCGTTTTATACCAATCAAGACGGGAAAATAGGGAATAAAGTGCCGTTTTTATCTTCATTATCCCCGATAAATAGGGAAAATAAGGGAAAGAATACCCTTTTATACCAATTATGGCGGGAAAGCAGGGATAAAAATACCGCTTTATCCCATTTATCACAGGAAAATAAGGGAAAAGGGGGGGAACTCCCTTTTATCCGCTCCATTAGTAGGAAAAATATCAACTTCTATAGAACCCTGCACATCTTTTGGTTGAATTGATGTAACAATAAATCATAGAACGATAAAATGAATAAACGACATTATGAACATACGTTACCCAATATACGAGGGAGTTTATCGAATACTTACGAATTTTCAAATTCAGGAAGGACTCTAAAGAACTGGTATTGAGCGACCCGGACAGCAGCCTGTCCGTAAACGAGGTGATGGACTTCTACTCCATGACCTATCCCGAACTGACAACGGCGACCGTCCACGGACCGGAATGGGAGGAAGACAAGGCGGTCTACCGCTTCAAGACAACTATCGGAGTGAAAGGATAAGCGTATGGATAAGAGAAAGAAAAAGGAGGACAAACCATGCAGACAGCTCTCAGAATCAACCAAGGAGAACCTGGCGGGACTCATTATCCGCTCGGCCGACCCGTCAGACATCCGAAGAGGAACATCGGGACAAAAAAGGAGGATACTGCCGCCACCGGGAAGCGTCATGATTTTCTGACAGATAAAATTCCTCCCCTTGCACCGGATTTTTGGCATAAGGACGGATATGACGGTTCCCCGGTCAATCTCACGACACCGGAGAATTTTGACTATCTCTACCAATCGGCATCGAACTATGCCGGACTTATGGGTATAAAGCTCCCTTTCCGATACAGGAAAGGGGGCAGCCCCCGTCTGAAAACCACCGAACTGTACAAGGCGATGGAGGAGAGCGTGCCGGAATGTGTCAATCTGGAAGAGAAAGACGGAAGGCTCCACTTCTGCCTGTTCCGATACCACGACTGGCCGGAACCCGCATTGTTCTGGATTCCCATCGACTTTACGGAACGGCTTCCCATACCATTGAGGAACATTGTCAGGGAGTTCATCCGGCAATTCGTCCGGCATCACGGAGTCTGCAATGTCACCGAGGCGTTTTGCTATGACTTCGCCATAGAGGAACTGGAAGACTGGGAAAACCGGGATTCCGACGCCTCCCCGAAAGAAATCAGGGCGAACAAGCGGCTGGCGGATTCCTACCAGTCAGGAAAACGGGCGAAAGCGCTCAAACGGATGTCGGGAAAACCGTTCTGCAACTCTCTAGAAGAGGCTGCACGGAATTACCGGACAAAAAAAGGGAAGGAACAAAAACTACTGGAATTGATAAGGGAGGGTATGGCACTGATCACCCCGGAAAGCCCGAACCTCACAAATTACCTGTACGATTGGGCGTATGAGGAGGAGCGTGATTTTTACCCGGTGGGAATGGAAAGCCAGGTCATGCTGGTCTATTCCACCTGCGATGCACTGGCAGAGTGTATAAAGGGGTATATGAACTCGGACTACCAGGAGACTTATGCCCTTACCCCGGTCACATACAGGTTTCTGACACCGGAAACGGACTGTCTCTTCCAAATGGGCGACTACCCGGAAAAGCTTTCAAAATGGCTGGCACGTTTTACAAAACATATAGCTGACAACTTCTAAAATGAACGATATGAATGAACTGACCAATAAATTACAACAGGTGATGATGCCCAAGGCGGCACTGATCGCGTATGAATACCGTGAGAACCGCTATGGGAACGGAATGCATTACCTCGAACTGCATCCCATCAATGACAGGGGCAGGATGGAGGCTGCCATGCCTGTCACCTATGAGTTCATGGACTCCCTGGTGGAATCCTATACGGATGACAGGCGGAACGTGCCGCACGGGAAAATCCCCGCCAACATGCTGTGGTGTGATACGCGTAAGGGGCACGAGAGGTATATCTGGTACAATCCTCCGGGAAAACGGCAGATGTTCTTTGCCGGAAGCCTGAATATTCCCGACGGGACATTCAATATGCCCGGCGTCATCTACAAGGTTTCCGGCGACAGGATGGAGATATTCTCCTACAAGGGAGAAGTCCTGGCGGAAAACAGCCCGCTTTTCCTCGCCCCTTTCTTCAATGTCACGGGCAGCAGTGTTTGTCTGGGAAACGCCGCGTTGCCCCCCCCGGAAGACATGACTTTCTCAAAACTCCTCGAGTATTGGGAAAAACGTTTCTGGCTCAGCGAATTCTCCCATCTGGGAGGAAACAGGAATCCGACCGGAAGCAACCTGGTCTCGGTAACGGAAAAGGCACGCGCCAATCCGTTTGACGAGAACGAACTGAACCCCATGAACAAACAACTTAAAGACTTACTGGCATGAAAAAGATTCATTATACAGACAGATACCTGCTCAATCCCTACCATCCCGTGACCGTCTTCGTAATCGGTGCGGGCGGAACAGGCTCACAGGTGGCCACCGGCCTGGCGCGGATAAGCGTGGCATTACAGGCGCTAGGACATCCGGGACTGCACGTGACGGTCTTCGACCCCGATACCGTCACGGAAGCGAACATCGGACGCCAGCTGTTCAGCGGATCGGAACTCGGATTGAACAAGGCTGCGGCACTTGTGACCCGCATCAACCGTTTTTTCGGCTTCTCGTGGGAGGCAAAAGGGCAGCGTTATCCGCTGAAAGCCTCCGCAGACCGGGAAGAGCCCGCCCTGGCGAACATCATCGTCACCTGCACCGACAACATCCGCTCCCGGATGAACCTCTGGCGGTTCCTAAAGAAACACCGGGAACACACTTCCAACAACGAGCGGTCGCCCATATATTGGATGGACTTCGGCAATGCCCGGACCACCGGACAGGTCCTGATAGGGAACATCCGTGGCAAGATTCTCCAGCCCGTCTCCAACGAATACCTGCCCGTTCCCCGCATGAATGTCATTACCGAAGAAGTACGCTACTCCACCATCAAGGAAAAGGATTCGGGGCCGAGCTGCTCGCTGGCGGAAGCCTTGCAGAAGCAGGACCTTTTCATCAATTCCATACTGGCACAAACCGGCTGCGACATCCTGTGGCGTATGCTCAGGGAAGGAAGGACATTCTACCGGGGAGCCTATCTCAATCTCGATACACTACGGATAAATCCCATTCCGATATAGACAATAAACGTCAGTTTTCTTTTATGCATGGTAAGGATGCATAAAAGAAAACTGACGATTCCTGATTGTTCCCGCCGTGCGGTTCAGCCTTTCAGCCGCACGGCACTTGCCACTCCCTTTTCCGTCATGACCAGCTCATACCGGTCCAGCCTTTCATAGAGTTTGCCCAATGTCTTGCATCCATATCTCCTGACCTTGAATTTGGGCATCATTTTTTTCAATGCGCCGCCGATCAGCGAAAGGGACACCTCCCCTTTGCCGTCAGCCGCTTGCTCAAAAGCCTTGTCAAAATACTCCATGTCCCTTCGGATAAAGAATTCGGGAGTATTGTCCGAAACCTTGTTTTCCTTCCGGTCGGCATACAGGAACACGGAACAGGACCGTACCAGCGATACGGGAGTCTTGCCCTCCCCATATCCCAGCACCTTCAATCCGGCTTCCCGTATCCGTTGGGCAAGCAGGCTGTAATCACCGTCACTGGCTACCAGACAGAAACAGTCCGCCCGCCCGTCACGAAGAATATCCATCGCGTCTATGACCAGTGCAATATCCGTCGTGTTCTTTCCGGGAGCATGGGAGGAAGCCTGTACAAGCCTGAATCCATGCTCCCGGGCAGTTTCCTTCCATGCGGAAAGCGATTTCCTCGTCCAATCTCCATAAATTCGTCTCACGACGGCATCCCCATAACGGGAAACAAAGCCCATTATATCCTCCATCTTCTCAAAGGAAGCGTTATCCCCGTCAATAAGGACCGCAACGGCATATCTGGAATTGGTATTTGTCTTCATAACAACTGTTTATGAAACAAAGTTAGCATAACTTCCGCATATTGATACCCCCACGTTCATTTTTTCTTTCCGCGTTTCAGCAAGAATTCCTGTATTTCCGAGCTTCTGTAGAAGTTCTTTCCGTTATCGTCCGTCTGGTAATAGCGGATCAGCCCCTTTTCCCGGTAACGGGCGACTGTCCGCAGCGACACGTTGAGCAGCCTGGCTATATCATAATTGTCCAGCAGCTCGTCCCCGTTCATGAAATCCTTCACACGCCCCATCCTGTCCAGCTTCTTTTCTATGCGGTCAAAACCTTCCACTATGGTCATTATCATCTTCTCAAGCACTTCATTGTCTATATACATCATGGCGTATCTCTCCTGTCTTTTAAAGGTTATTACTGAAATACCCTTTCTTGTGCGCACTTTCGAGAGTATATGCCATCTTTAGTGAAAAATCTATGCCGAAGTGCCGGTATTAACTTAGTTATATATTGCATTCTGTTGATAATCAATCAAATAATATTGCGTAATTTTTATCAGTGGATGGTATGTGTAAAATTTTGAAGTGTAAAATTGTAAAGTCCGTAATGTAAACTTTACAAGTTACAGATACCACCCCGCCTATATTCTTAAAACCGGATAAATTGATGACGCTTCCACACAAGGTATTCAACATATATGGTTGATAATATTTATTTCAGAGCATTTTCCTGAAGTTTGCCCCTGCAGCCCTCTGTTACATATGACGTTTAATGACATCTGATGTCATTTAACGACATCCTTTTGGACATGAATGTTCCCTTTCATATTTTCGTATCCGACAAAAAATGAAGTTTATGGAGTTTGTATGTATCGAGGCTAAAACATTCATGGAAATGAATGAGGCTCTGGAAGCCGTTGTAAAAAAAATGTGTGAAACATGCGGAAGTTGCGTATCCGGTATGGACGACTGGATTGACAACCAGGAGGCTTGCATGCTCATGGACGTCTCTCCAAGAAAGATGTTGCAGCTTCGCAGAAGCAGGGCCATCCCTTACAGTTATATAGACCGTAAGGTGTATTACAAGCGTCAGGATATTATCTGTTTTATGGAAAACAACATTCACCGTATAACCCCTTAAAAGCAAGATGATCCAATCCCTGTTGACCAAAGAAACCCCGGAAATCATTCGTTTTTTCCGGAGCATAGACAGCCTGTCCGAAATGCTGGACAAGCAGGAGGAGAAATTACGTCCGGTTCTGAACGGAGAACGTTACATTACGGATTGTGAGCTTGCCGAACAGTTGAAACTGACACGCAGGACGCTGGCAGAGTACAGGATAAACGGCAAACTGCCTTACTACAAGATAGGAGGCAAATTACTATATAAGGAGAAGGACATCCTTGCTTTGTTGGAAAGAAACAGGGTGGAGGCGTTTGATGACCGGTAATGTCCGTTTGGGAAATATCCGGACTTCAAGTGCTTCCTTATACTGTTCAATGTAAGACATATGAACCAAGGAATCTTTTAAAAACAGATTTTCCTTGCCGGATTTTATTGGGGGGATATATCAGGTTGCGAGGCAAAGGTTTTTCACCTTGGAATCAAGCAGTGTTCCGCATTTCTGTTTCTTACCTGCAAAGGTAGCCTTTTGCCCCTGATCGAGCAAGGCGGTCCTTTGGACCGGTTGGCTGAAAAAATCATCCTCGCTTCGCTGCGGTATTTTTTCGCCAAGCCTTGCACAATCAGGGCAAAAGACAAACGGATGCATATAAGAAAAGAAATACCGGCTTTACCAAAGCCGGGCATGTTTAACCATAAAATAAAAAAGACCATGATCCAAACAAAAAACAAGTATTGCAAGGAAACGTTCATCCGCTTGAACTACTGATATGACCGGATGCACGGGCTTGTCCGGGAAGACATAGAGAAAGCGAACGCAATGGTGGAACACATCGAAAAGACACGTTCCGACCGGTATCCCCGTACAGGTGACAGCCTGTTCTTTATTTCCGGATACGGTGAACGTTCCCGGCCGTTCTTCGTCGATGCCGTGTATGGAGATAACATCGTGCTCCGGAATTTCTCCCGTGTCCCGTTCGTGTCCCAGGATAAAAAGGGCATCAAATGCGATATGCATGGCGGTGAGTGCGTGTTGGTAAAGGCAGGCGATGTAAGGTTCAATACATGGACTACCGGCCGTTTCAAGCATTGGGGGCATTACGGGGCATGTGAAAACGGGGAGGTTTACTACGATGCGAAAATAGCCCTGTGGGAGTGTGACGCACCTGAACATCCGGAAAGCCGGGAATGGTTCAAAATCCATATCCGCAAAAACACCCGGCCGGGCGGGGATATGTACACCGGAGAAATATCCTGCAAGGATGAGGATGGACTCAGGCAGTTTGTCGACGACCATGAAGGTTTCATATTCGCAGAAGAGGGTTCTCCGGAAATGGTCATGCTATGTTTCAGGCATTCCGACATGAGGATTTCCCCGGAAGAATGGGAAAAGATGGACTGTCCGGTATCCGTGCGTGAGATATACGGACAGATGCAGGAAGTAAAGATTGTAAAAGACCATAAAACACATCTGACCACATTCTACTATTAACACAGTATCGCCGCATTAAAAATCAACCCGCTTCCTGCCACGTGCGGCAGGAAGGAAACGAGGGTACACCATCAGACTGTCTTTTCAATTCCTCTATTATTATGGAGCCGGTTGTTTTTCCCGCACAGATATTCATTCAGGTCCTTATATCCGGAATATTCATGCGAGAGATCGCATATACGGATTCCGTATTTCTCCTTTAATGCCTGCACCGCATTTTTTCCGGCCGTATCATTGTCCAGACAGCAACAGATGCCATCATATCGTGAAAGGAAAGAAAAAGCTTTCTGTAAGTTACTGACAGAATTCAACACTATATAATCCCCCTCTTCCAAGGATGGAAAAGCCGCCCTGAAAGACAGAAAATCCATAAACCCCTCAAAAATATAGCAAATCCCGCTCTCCGGTGAGCTGATGATACAACTGATGTCCTTGGGAGCGATACAAGCCTTGAAATACCTGTTCCGTATCTCGTACCCTCCGGAAATATTAGGGAAAGCGATGGCAAAATAATTTTTCCCGTTCCGCTTAAAATGAGCCTCCTTGCATGCTTTTCGGGCCGTTTCCGTATCAATGCACCGTTCCTCCAGATAGGCAAGCAGTATCCGGTTGGCAAGAGGCGTGATTTTCAAGTCCTGAAAGGCGGGATACGCTTTTTCAAAAGGGCAGGAGACAGTAGCCGGCTTCAAAACCGTCCTTTTATCCTCAATACACCGTAACACACGGCTTACATCCTGTGTCCGATAAATCTCCTTGGCTAATGTTATAATATCCCCTCCTTTCCCCAGACCGAAGTCATACCATAGTTCCTTATGGAGGTCTACCTTGAAAGAGGCCTCCTTTTCCGTCCTGAAGGGCGATTTGTACCATACGCTGTTCCCACGCTGTATTACCGGTTCATGTCCGAATCCGGCTAAAAAATCAACAAGCCTGATGTTCTTTGCTTCTTGTATGTTCATGGCATCTCATTTTCAAGGGTTAGTTCACTATTAATACACGACAAAGAACCGCTTTATACCCGAAACATAAAAAGCAATGTCATCAGATGTCATTAAAAGTCATCAGATGACATCCTGTATATCCTTTTTACATGAATGGCTCAAAAAAACTTTTCTGTTTTGGCATGCACACCTCCTTCATGCAGCAATGCCGCAAAGTATGATAAAGGCATGAATTATAAGTAAAACAAAACTGTACAAAATAATATTTATGGAGAAGTTATGACATTCTGAATAGTATCTGTATATTTGTAGAATCCAATAACACATAATATATTTGAATGGTATAATCTGTAGACATTATATCGAATAAGGTTTTAGGATATTGATAACCAATAGCCCTGTTTCTTTTCTGTATAAACTCTATATTTTAATACAATGGAAATTTAAAAACTGTTGACTGCCGCTTTACTATAAACTATTAATTTAAAAAAGTATTTATGAACAACATGAAAGATTTGATTGCGTTATTTGACAACCACAAGATTTATGATACGGATATATGGACAAATGTCCTTATTCTATTGGTGTTTACAGATTTGTATTTAGGTGTGTGTTGTCCCCAAAAAGAACCTGGAATTACGTTTCAGGATTTAACTCTAATAAACCTGATTCCATTCGTAATATTAGGTATTGTCTGTATTTGGACTGTGAAATTTTTTACTTGTATCCTCTTTGCATTATGTACACTAGCAGTACCCTTAATTGGGAATTATATTTTTCTATTTAAGAATGAAGAAGTTTCGATATTTACGTTGAAAGAATATGCAATGAAAACCAATAATACTGTGATTGCACAAATTGTAAGCGATATAGAGATACAAAAATCAAGAAAGGTAAAGAGTGCTTTAGGAAAGGTGGGAGCCATAATCTTATGTTTAGTAGATCTCTTTGCAGGTGCCTTCATGCCCAAGTCAGTTCCAAACTTTTTGGCACCTAGTGAAATAGTCGTCATTTGTATTTTTGCTCTTTTAGTGCTTTTGGTTTATTCATGCAAAATAAAGATTCAAGGGGTATATCTTTCTAATGATTTGCGAAGCAAAATTTCCAACTTTAAAGTCAACACCCCAAACAATAAATAAATTCTTAATGCATTTAATTAAG
>OGMQ01001286.1_pt1 | contig 11250 bp, 9 predicted proteins | sample 1573291 | NCBI WGS metagenome assembly OGMQ01 (sample SAMEA2582008, study PRJEB24529) | metagenome | biome: Human gut stool | place: China | collected 2011
ATTGGGATTTAATATTGATGATGCCGTGACCTGTAGTAATTTTGTTGGGGAACTTTTAGATTATGCGGTTTATAAGGGTTTTGAGACCTTGCTGTTAATAGGCCATTCAGGAAAGCTGGTAAAACTGGGGCAAGGTGTGATGAATACCCATTCAAAATATGCTGATTGCCGCACAGAGTTAATGGCTCTTTTGGCACTGCTTACCGGTGCTAAAGTGGAAGTTGGTAAAGAAATTATCGATTGTCCGACTACAGATGAAGTAGTGAAGATTTTGCAGCGTGAAGGTATTTTTGAAGAAGTAATAAGTGGTGTTACTGAACGTATTGATTTTTACATGCAGCATCGCGTGCATGGTAAAATAAAAACGGCAGCACTGATGTTTTCTAACGTATATGGTATTTTAGGAAAAACAGCAGCTGCTGACGAACTAATTAAATTACATTTAAAGGACAAACAGGAAGGATGAAAAACATGAGAGGTAAATTGTACAGTGTAGGTATCGGACCGGGGGACCCGGAATTATTGACTTTAAAAGCAGTGCGTCTGCTCAAAGAATGTGACGTTGTTGCTTTGCCTAAAGGTGATACCGATGTCATGACTGCTAAAAATATTGTCAATCAGGTAGTTGATCTTGATAAAAAAGAACAGCTTATTATTTATATGCCGATGACAAAAGATATGGCAGTAATGGATAAAGCTCATCAGGAGGGCGCCGATGCTGTAATAAAATTGCTTGATGAAGGCAAAAATGTTGTTTTCATTACTCTTGGTTGTCCTACAGTATACGCAACCTGCATTTATGTGCATAAGCTTGTTTTAAAAGCTGGCTATGATGCCGAATTGGTTGCAGGTGTAACTTCTATTTGTGCTGTCGCGGCAAAGCTGAATGTGTCTTTATGTGAAAGGGCAGAACCGCTTATTGTGCTGCCTGGCAGTTATAAAGAAGCATCTAAATTTCTTGATGGACCTGGTAATAAGGTATTAATGAAATCTGCCAGTGAAATTGCCAGAGTACGTGACGAATTAAAAGAACGCGGGTTGATTAAGAATGCAGCCATGGTTGAACGCTGTGGTTTACCGGGAGAAAAAGTGTACCGTGATCTTAATGAGATTGATCCTAACAGCAGCTATTTTTCTGTAATCTTGGTTAAAGAAAAGGAGTTTGACAAATAATGATTTATTTTATTGGTGCAGGGCCTGGTGCCGCTGATTTAATTACTGTTAAAGGTAAAGAACTTTTGGAAAAGGCTGATCTTATTATTTATGCCGGTTCATTGGTTAATCCGGAGCTTTTGAACTATGCAAAACCGGAATGCATTATTATGGACAGTGCTAAAATGACTTTGGAAGAGGTCATTGTAGCTATGGTTCCGGCAGCACAGGCCGGTAAATTGGTTGTGCGTTTGCATACTGGTGACCCAAGTGTTTATGGTGCTCATCGTGAACAGATAGATCTTTTGCGCAGTTATAATCTTGATTTTGAAATTGTTCCGGGTGTAAGTTTCTGTGCGGCGGCTGCCTGTTTAGATGCAGAGTATACTTTGCCTAATGTTAGTCAATCTGTTATTATTACCCGTATGGAAGGACGTACACCGGTACCTAATAAGCAAAAAATCGCTGATTATGCAGCTCATAAAGCAACAATGGTTATTTTTCTTTCCAGCGGTATGTTAGAAAAATTGCAGAAGGAATTGATTGCAGGCGGCTACACTGCTGATACTCCGGCTGCTATTGTTTATAAAGCCTCATGGCCTGATGAGAAAGTATGCCGTTGCACAGTAGGAACTTTGGCAGAAACTGCGAAAGAACATAATATTACTAAAACAGCTTTGATTACAGTAGGAAACTTTTTAGGCAATATTTATGACCGCAGCGAACTCTATAATCCTACTTTTGCACATGGATATCGTGCTGCTGATCCCAGCAAATTGGATTTAAAGCCAGAGGTAAAATAAAATGAAGGCTGTAGTATACTCCTTTACCAGACGTGGAGCAATGCTAAGTATAAATATTGGTGAAGCACTGCAAAAGTTTGATTTTGAAGTGCGATGTTTAACTATGCCAAAATTTGCTGAAGAAAAAATATTTTTGGAAGCGATGGACGATCATAATAAAGCTTGTGAGTATGCGTTTAAGGAGTGCCAGCTGATTGTATTTGTTGGAGCGGTAGGAATTGCAGTGAGGACGATAGCTCCGTATATAAAGAATAAATTAGTTGATCCTGCTGTATTGTCTGTAGACGAAGGCGGAAACTTCGTTATACCATTATTATCAGGTCATATTGGCGGTGCTAATGGATTTGCAAAAGTCTTAGCGAAAGTAATAAAAGCTACTCCCGTAGTTACTACAGCTACAGATGTGAATAAGCTTTTTGCTGTAGACGAGTGGGCGGCACGCAATAATATGATTATTAACAGTATGAAAGCAGCGAAAGATTTTGCCGCTGCGTTAGTAGATGGACAGGAAGTTGGACTTTTTACCGATTATCCAATTATTAGTGCCTTACCACGCCAGATTGTTCTTAAAGACAAAGGGGTTACAGGTTTGGCTATTACAAAAAATAGAAATGTGAATCCTTTTGATTTAACGGTTCAGCTTTGGCCCAGAAATATTTATTTGGGAATCGGCTGTCGTCGCGGAACAACGTTAGAAAGTATAGAAACTTTAGTTTTACCAAAACTGAAAGAACTTGGTATAGACTTACGTACTATCGTTGGTGTGGCATCTGTTGATTTAAAAAAAGATGAGGCTGGCCTGTTGAATTTCGCAGCTAAATATAATTGGGAAATTAGTTTTTTTACTGCTGAAGAATTACAAAATGCAGCAGGTGAATTCAGTAGTTCTGATTTTGTGAAATCAGTTGTAGGCGTAAGTAATGTTTGCGAGCGTTCAGCAGTATTGGCGGCCAATAACGGCAGTATAATTTCATCAAAATGCAGTTTGAATGGAGTAACATTAGCTGTTGCTGAAGCCGATATTGTACTTGACTTTGAAAAATTATCTTGAATGTATGTTTGAAGGAGAATTAATATGACGCAAAAAGTTTATGTTGTCGGTCTTGGACCAGGTGGTATCGAACAAATGACCCAAAGAGCTAAAGCTGCTTTGGAAAGTTGTGATGTTATTGCAGGTTATCATGTATATATCGATCTTATTAAAAATGATTTTACAGGCAAGGAATTTTTGACTACTGGTATGCGTAAAGAGGTAGATCGTTGCAAGCTTGCTATAGAAGAAGCGTTAAAAGGCAAAACCGTAGCGATGATTTCCAGTGGTGATGCCGGGGTTTATGGCATGGCAGGGATTATGTATCAAGTAGCAGCAGAACATCCAGAATTGGAAATTGAAGTTGTTCCTGGTATTACAGCTGCTTGTTCAGGCGCTGCTGTTTTAGGAGCTCCGCTTATCAGTGATTTTTGCCTGATTTCTTTAAGCGATCTGCTTACCCCATGGGAAAAAATTGAAAAGCGCTTAGATTGTGCTTCACAGGCAGATTTCTGTATTTGTTTATACAATCCATCCAGTTTTAAACGTCATGATTATCTACAGAAAGCTTGTGATATCATGCTGAAAAATCAACGTCCTGATGTTCCGGCGGGCATTGTGCGCAACATTGGGCGTGATGGTGAAAATTATGAAATCACTACTTTACAGGAATTGCGTGATAGAGAAGTAGATATGTTTTCTACTGTTATCATCGGCAATTCGCAAACAGAAGTTATTAATGGTAAATTAGTAACTCCGAGAGGTTATAAACTGTAATGAAACCGGTAGTTTGGCTGATTGGCGGAACCAGTGAAAGCCGTAATCTGATTAAGTTTATGGCTGAACTTGATATAATTCTTTATGTTTCTGTGGCAACTGATTATGGTGCAAGTCTGATTGAAGCACAAACTAATCTTCATGTAATGGTGGAGCGTATGGATTTGTCTGCAATGCGGAATTTTATTACAGTAAATAAACCGGATTGTGTGATTGATGCGACTCATCCATATGCTACGATAGTTACGTCAACAGTACAAAAGGCCTGTGAAGAAACCGGCTGTGAATATTTGAGGTTGGTGAGACCTGCTGCTGAAGAACATGAAAACTGTATTATAGTTCAAGATTTTAATGAAGCTGTTGAATTATTGAGCCATACGGAAGGTAATATATTTCTGACTACAGGCAGTAAAACATTGCAGGAGTTTACTTCTGTTCCTGATTATAAAGAGCGTATTGCGCTAAGAGTGTTGCCTATGCTGGATTCATTAAGTAAAGCGTTAGAGCTTGGTTATAAGCCCGCTAATATCATTTGCATGCAGGGGCCTTTTTCTGAATTGCTTAATATAGAGATGATGAGAAAGTATAACAGCAGATATTTAGTTACAAAAGATTCTGGTAGTATTGGCGGCTTTGAGGAGAAGGCACAGGCTGCTGCCAAAGCAGGCGCTAAATTAATAGTCATTGCACGCAATGGCAAAGAGTTTGGAACTGGTTATAGTGAGATAGTAAAATTACTTAAAGACCGATATGGTAGTTGTAAGTAAAAAATATAAAAGGAGATTTAATATGTTACGTGTAAATATCGTCGGCATTGGGCCAGGCAATCCAGAGCTTTTAACAAATCAGGCTCGCCGGGCTATTGAAGAAAGTAATATTTTGATAGGCGATAAAAGGATGCTTGTTGCTTTTGGAGCAGGGAAACATCTTTTTGACACCATAAAACCATCAGAAATTGCTGAAATATGTCAAAAAGCTGATGCTGAAAAAGATGTTGTAGCAGTGTTAGTCTCTGGTGATGTCGGCTTTTTTAGTTTAGCCAAGACGATTACTGGTAAACTTGCTGATTGTGAATGCCGAAGATATTGTGGTATCAGCAGCTTGGTTTATTTTTCTCAACAATTAAATATCGCTTGGGATGATGCTAAAATTGTCAGTATGCATGGCAGAAATCAAAATCTAATTGCTGCAGTAGCGCAAAACAGTAAAGTATTTTCACTTACAGGAGGCGAGCATTCTCCTAATCAGCTATGCCTGAAACTTTGTGATCATGGCATGGCAGATGTAAAGGTATATGTTGGTGAAAATCTTTCTTATCCAGAAGAAAAAATAACTTATGGTACGGCGGCAGAAATCAGTAAATTGGAATTTCCTTCTTTGTCTGTGATGATGATTTTGAATGAACACGCTAATGATTTTAAATATACTGTCCACGGCTTAAATGATGATCTTTTTATTCGCAGTAAAGTTCCAATGACGAAACAAGAGGTGAGGGCTGTTTCAATTTCCAAATTAATGCCAAAAGTTACGGATAATATTTATGATATTGGTGCTGGAACAGGTTCTTGTTCGATAGAATTGGCATTACGGGCGCAGGCTGGCAGTGTATGGGCATTTGAACGTAACCCTTTGGCATTGGAATTACTTGAGAAAAATAAAGCGTTATTTGCTGTGGATAATTTGAATATTGTTGCCGGAGAAGCTTCGGAACAAATTGTTGATATGCCTGCTCCTGACTGCGTATTTATTGGCGGCAGCGGCGGTAATTTATGCAAAATGCTTGATACTATTTATACAAAAAATTCTGACTGCCGGGTTGTTATCAATGCAATTACAATAGAAACACTAATAGAAGTTGTTGAATATTATAAAACCCGTTCAGAGTATGAGTTAGAAATTGTTAATGTTTTTGCTGCCCGTGGTAAAAAATTAGGGGAATATAATTTGATGATGGGCCAAAACCCTGTTTATATAATGACTGCGTTGAAAAAGGGTGAGTAAAATGTCTGAAATGTTTTTGCCTCGTTTCATGATCGCTGCCCCTAATAGTGGCAGTGGAAAAACTACTGTAGTATGTGCGTTGCTGAAAACTTTGCTTGATCAGGAGTACAAAGTTGCCGCCTTTAAATCTGGGCCCGACTATATAGATCCAATGTTTCATTCGCGCGTAATTGGAGCTAAATCACGTAATTTGGATTTATTTATGTTAGGCAGGGAAACAACAAAGCATTTGCTGGCAAAAAATGCTTGTGATTGTGATATAGCCGTACTTGAAGGCGCTATGGGATTTTATGATGGTATGGGTAAAACAGAGCAGTGCAGTGCTTATGATTTAGCTCATGTAACTAAAACGCCGGTTATTTTAGTCATCAATGGAAAAGGTGCAGCTTTGTCTTTGGCAGCTTTAATAAAAGGTTTTAAAGAATTCAGACCTGACGCGAATGTACGAGGCGCAATACTTAATAATGTCACTGCTATGAGCTATAAGGTTTATAAAGAAGTAATTGAGTTGGAAACAGGTGTTAAATTAGTCGGTTATTTGCCTCATATGGATGATTGCAATTTTGAAAGCAGACATTTGGGATTGGTAACCGCAGAAGAAATTGGTGATTTGCAGGAAATTATCAGCAGATTAGCAGAACAGGCAGCTAAGACTATTGATTTTGATGAATTGCTGGGTATTGCAAACAGTGCTGAGGATCTTGTTTATGAAGAACAGCCTGTTGCAAGTGTAGCTAAAGTAAAAATAGCAATAGCACAGGATAAAGCTTTTTGTTTTTATTATCAGGACGCTCTAGATTTATTGCAGGAGTTTGGTGCCGAACTAATAACGTTTAGTCCTCTTGTTGATAAAGAATTGCCAGAATGTGATGGAATAATTTTAGGAGGAGGTTATCCTGAACTTTATGCAAAAGAGCTGGAAGAGAATATATCAATGCGTACAAGCATTAAAACTGCTCTAAAAATAGGTAAGCCTTGTTTTGCTGAATGCGGTGGATTCATGTATCTTTTGGAGCGTTTTCAAGCAGCTTCGGGAGAGATTTATGAGTGGACAGGTGCTATAAGTGGAGAAACTTTTATGACGGCAAAGCTTAACCGCTTTGGATATATAACATTGACTGCTGAAAGTGACAATGTTTTTTGCAAAATCGGTGAGAAAATAAATGGACATGAGTTTCATTATTCCGACAGTAATAATAATGGGCATGATTTTTTAGCCTTGAAAGCTTCAGGAATTTCTGAATGGAGTTGTAGTCATGCTAATAAAGTTCTGTATGCTGGCTATCCACACATTCACTTATGGGGAAATATAAATTTTGCACGAAATTTTATTCGTGCCTGTGATGAATTTGCAAAAAAACGGGATTGATCTACTGATGGTTTTAGCTGTTAGTATTTATTTAAGGGGAATTGGATTATGATGCTTTTATTTGCCATTATAGCGGGCTTTATTTTAGACCTGCTGATTGGCGACCCGCGTTGGCTGCCTCATCCGATTTGTTTAATTGGAAATTTGATAAGCTTTTTAGAAAAGCTGCTACGCAGTATTTTTGGAAAAAGCTCGCGTGGCTTATTGGTAGGAGGCGCTGTATTAGTAATATTAGTGCTTGCTTTTTCGTTTTGTGTTCCATTTTTAGTATTGGCTTTGGCAGAAAAAATCAATCCGTGGCTGTCTTTTGCTGTAGAGAGTTTTATGTGTTATCAAATTTTTGCAACGCGTTGTTTACGTGAAGAAAGTATGAAAGTTTATACTGCGTTAAAAAATAATGATTTAACAGGTTTTAGTATTTAATTTTCGTGCATCTGCGGACGGGATACTAAAGAACTTACAAAATCAGAAGTGACTAAAGGGGCAGTTGAAACTGTTGCTGAAAATACTGCAGATGGAATTATTGCTCCAATGCTGTATATGTTTATCGGCGGAGCTCCGCTTGCGTTTCTTTATAAAGGAATAAATACCATGGATTCCATGGTTGGCTATAAAAATGACAAATATTTATATTTTGGGCGTTGTGCGGCAAAATTAGATGATTTTGCTAATTATATTCCAGCGCGTGTTGCTGGAATATGTATGATAGTTGCAGCTTATCTTTTAAGTTTGGATGCAAAAAAAGCCTGGAAGATTTTTAAACGTGACCGTTACAATCATTTAAGTCCTAATTCTGCAATGACGGAATCAGTAACTGCTGGCGCTCTTCATATTCAGTTAGGCGGCGGACATTTTTATTTTGGAAAATGGGTGCCTAAAGATACTATTGGTGATGATATCAGACAAGTTGAACCGGAAGATATCGTCCAGACTAATAATTTGATGTATATGACAGCTGTTTTAAGTATTTTAGTTTTTGCATTAATTTATTTACTGGAGCTTTTTATTAAAAGCTAAAGGGTGGAAAATATGTATAAATCTGTACATGGTGGAGATATTTACAGTGAGCAAAATAACAGCTTAGGGAAAAATATTGTTGATTATTCAGCAAACGTTAATCCATTAGGTTTACCTGTATCTGTAAAAGAGGCTATTAAGAATTCAATCAAAAACTGCGTTAATTATCCAGATCCTTTATGCAGGGAACTGATAGAGAAATTAGCTAAATATTTGAATATAAAAAAAGAATATCTTTTCATAAGCAATGGTGCTGCTGATGTTTTATTTAAACTTGCCTTAACAGTCAAGCCCGGTCGTGCTGTATTATTGGCTCCAACTTTTGCTGATTATGAAAAAGCTTTGCGGACAGTTGATTGTAAATTTACTTATTACGAATTGCAGGAAGAAAAAAACTTTATTGCAGGATATGATCTGTTGAAAAGAATCAATAGCCGAGTAGACTTGGTCGTAATATGCAATCCTAATAATCCGACTGGGAAATTAATAGATGAAGATTTATTGCTGGAGATATTGGAAAAATGCTGCCGTACAGGTACAAAGCTGCTATTAGACGAATGCTTTATGGATTTTGTGGATGGCGATAAAGCATATTCGCTATGTTCGAAACTAGATAAATATCACAATCTTATTATATTGAAAGCATTTACAAAAACATATGCGATGCCAGGCTTACGTTTAGGTTATTGCATGACGTCTGATGTGTCGTTGATAAAAGGACTGCATGAAAATGGTCAGGACTGGAATGTTTCTATTCCGGCACAAGCAGCTGGTATTGCGGCTTTAGATGAAGAAAATTACTTACTGGCCAGCAAAGAGTTGATTCGTGTTGAACGGCAGTATCTTACTGCACAATTGGAGGGCTTGGGAGCAAAAACATTTGGTTCTGAGGCCAATTATATATTTTTTAAATTGGAGAAACCTGAAAATTTGGCAGAACTTTTACGTAAGCATGGCTTTTTGATTAGAGAATGTAATAATTACCATAATTTGGGGCCAACGTATTATCGAATTGCAGTAAAAACACGATATACAAATCGGGCTTTAATTAAAGCGATAAAGGAAGTTAGACGTAATGCGCTCATTATTGGTAATTATTGATGGCTTAGGTGATGATCATATTCCTGCTTTGAATGGATTGACACCTTTCCAATATGCTGAACATAAAAATATCGATACTCTTATTAAGCTGGGAACATACAGTGAAGTAAGCATTTGTGAGAATGATTTCATTCCTGAAAGTTTGAGTTGTATTTTGCGCTTGCTTGGTGTACAGCAGCGGGATTTCCCAACCAATAGAGCGTATTTGGAATTGTTGGCGCATGGTAGGGATATTTCGGAATATGAGATGGTGTTACGCTGTAACCTGGTTTCAATAGACAAAGATAATACGCTGGTATCTTTTAATGGTCAGGGACTTTCGGCAGAAAACATGGCAGAAGCAGCTAAAGCATGCGATGAGTTTTGGCAGGGCATAGAATTTATGCATTTGTCTATGTATCGTAATCTGTTGATTTTAGATAAAGACAGAAGGATTTTGGACAATTGTGTTATTTCTCCGCCTCACGAGAGTATGGGAAAGAATGTTGACCTGCTTTTAGGAGAATTAAAACAGCAGTCTTTGCTGTTAAAGCATTTTATTGAAGGAACAGCGAAAAGGCTGGAACGTTTTAACCATGATGACATTCGTTATATGCTTTATCCCTGGGGGCCTTCAGAACGTAAAACGTTGCCTGGATTTCAAGCTTTGCATGGGTTGAAAGGTGCAGCAATTTGTGAAGCAGAAATTGTCAGAGGCATTGCAAAAGGATTGCATTTGACGGCTCCTAAAATCGCTGGAGCGACAGCGGATATAGATACTGATATTGCTGCCAAGGCAACAGCGACCTTAAATATGTTGAAAGAACATGATTTTGTCTTAACGCATTTTAACGGTGCAGATGAAGCAGCACACAGATATGATTATCAGAGCAAAGCTGAGTTTATAAGTGCTATTGACGAAGAGTTTTTAGAGAAAATTATAAATAATATACAGGAACCTTTACGCATTGTTATTTGTGGTGATCATGTAACAAGTTCTATTAATGGCAAACATAATAAAAATGCAGTTCCTGTAGTTGCTGCACAAATCAATACTGCTGCTATACCAGTAAAAATAAATAATTATCAGGATATCCTGACATTTTTAATGAGAGCGAGTGATATGCGTGGCTAAAGCTATAATGGTACAAGGAACAATGTCTAATGCCGGTAAAAGTTTGGTGACAGCTGGTTTATGCCGTGTTTTTAATCAAGATGGTTATAAAGTAGCACCTTTTAAATCTCAAAATATGGCATTGAACTCATTTATTACTCGCAATGGTGCAGAAATGGGAAGAGCGCAGGTTGTGCAGGCAGAAGCGGCCAACATTGAACCAAGTGCCTTGATGAACCCTATTTTGCTGAAACCAACCAGTGATTCAGGCTCACAGGTTATTGTTAATGGTGAAGCTATTGGAACTATGACAGCTGCAGAATATTTCAAATTTAAAACAAATTTGATCCCTGATATTATGAAAGCATATGGTCAATTATCCGAAAGTAGTGATGTGATTGTTATCGAAGGTGCTGGAAGTCCAGCCGAAATCAATTTAAAATCACAGGATATAGTTAATATGGGTATGGCAAAGATGGCAAAAGCACCGGTGCTTTTAGTTGCCGATATAGACAGAGGCGGTGTTTTTGCTTCTATTTACGGAACTTTAATGTTGCTTGAGGAAGATGAAAGAGCGATGGTTAAAGGTATCATTGTCAATAAATTTCGCGGTGATGTCGAGATACTGCGTCCTGGTTTGAAAATGATAGAAGAGAAAACGGGGGTGCCTGTTGTTGGTGTATTGCCAATGCTGCATGTAGATATTGAAGATGAGGATAGTTTATCAGAACGGTTAACTACACATACAGAAGTACAGGCAGTAGATATTGCTGTTATCCGTATTCCAAGAATGTCTAATTATACTGATTTCAATGTTTTTGAACTTATACCAGGTGTATCGCTGCGTTATGTGCAATCAGTTTCAGAGTTGAAAAATCCGGATATGATTGTTATTCCGGGAACAAAA
>OGMQ01001300.1_pt1 | contig 11087 bp, 9 predicted proteins | sample 1573291 | NCBI WGS metagenome assembly OGMQ01 (sample SAMEA2582008, study PRJEB24529) | metagenome | biome: Human gut stool | place: China | collected 2011
CTACGATTTAGGGGGATAAATGGCTCTTTTTGCCCACATATATCCCCGAAGCCTCAAAAAAAAGCGTGTTGTCAAAAACGAGCCGTTTCCGTAAGTGTAGCGCACGGCAAGTCATTGTCGCACTTGCTTTCGAGACGGGAGGGCCTCGGGAAGCGGTAAAAACCGACAATTCGCGCGTCCCCTCCCGAGGAACCGGCGCAAAGTCTGCTATTGTTCTTCCTCCTCATCCTTTTTCGCGGTTTCGTTCGACGACCGTCCGAACGTTGCCGCGTTTTTGTCTTTCCCTATCCTGCAGTCCACAATAAGAACGAAACCTCATGCAAGAAATCTCCTCCCTGCGTTTTTCCCAGCGGCTCCTCGTCGGCCTGACGCTTTTTTCCATGTTCTTCGGAGCAGGGAACCTCATTTTCCCGCCTTTTCTCGGCGTGCAGGCGGGTGTCGACATGCCCGCGGCGCTTGCGGGCTTTCTCGTCACCGCCGTCGGCTTTCCCATCCTCGGCGTCATGGCGGTGGCGGAGTCGGGGGGACTCACGGCGCTCGCCTCCCGCGTTAACGCGCGCTTTGCGTTTCTCTTTACGCTCCTCATCTATCTTTCGATCGGACCGTGCCTGGCAATTCCCCGCACGGCGAGCACGTCCTTTGAGATGGTGATGCGCCCGGCGCTCGAGGGCGCCGGACTTCTGGATGCGGCGTTCGGGGGCTTTTCCGCCCTGGGCCTCGCACAGTTTGTCTACTCGATTCTCTTTTTCGCGCTCGCCTACGCGGTGGCGCTCAACCCGGAAAAGCTCACGCAGCGGCTCGGAAAGTTCCTCTGTCCGACGCTCATCGCCCTCATTGCGCTTCTTTTTCTCGGCATTTGCCTTCATCCTCTCGGCGACGCGGCGGCACCGACGGGCGCTTACGCGCAGGGCGCCTTTGCGACGGGCTTCATCGAGGGCTATCAGACGATGGACACGATCGCGGCGCTCAATTTCGGTCTCGTGATCGCCATGAACATCCGCGCATTCGGGATCCGCTCCGAAGGCACGGTCGTGAAGGAAACGGTCTTTGCGGGGGCGATTGCCGCCTGCGTCTTCTTCGCGGTCTACGGCGCGCTCGCCGTGATCGGAGCGGAGGCGGGCGGGGCTTACTCGTCCATGGAAAACGGCGCGCAGACGCTCACGCTCGTCGCTTCCGACCTCTTCGGGCCCGTCGGGACGGTCCTCATGGGACTCATTTTTTTCATCGCCTGCTTCAACACCTGCGTAGGATTGATTTCCTGTTGCGCCAACTACTTCTCCGAGACCTTTCCGGTCCTCGGCTACCGCGGTTGGGCCAAGGTCTTCGCGTTTGCGAGCATGGTGATCGCCAACGCGGGACTCACGCTCATCCTCAAATTCTCGGTGCCGCTTCTCGTCGCGATCTACCCCGTCGCGATCGTCCTCATCGTGCTCGGCCTTCTGTCGCTCGCCTCAAAGCGCCTTCTCACGCTGAAGGCCCTCTATCCCGCGGCCGTCGTCGCAACGGGGATCTTTTCGGTCCTCGCGGGCGTCGAAGCCTTCGGCGTGCGCGTGCCGGGACTCTCGGATTTTGCCGACGAGCTTCCCTTCGCGGCGAACGGGCTCGAGTGGATCGTGCCGGCCCTCGTCGGCGCGGCGCTCGGCGTCCTTCTTTCGGTTTTCGGCGCGAAGCGCGCGTAAGGTCGAGGGCCGGCGCACCCCTGCGGGGACGCCCTCCAACCCGCTTTCCGCAAAGGGGCGGCGTCTTGATGGGCGCCGCCCCTTTGTCCTTCGGGAGAAGGGCAAACAATCGGAAATCTCGGCTTAAGGTTGCCGCTCTACACTTCTTAAGTTCAACCTAAGGCCACGTGCCCGGCAACGCACAAAAAGGACCATCATGCCGCAGAGCAAAACCAATCCCGACCGCGCGCGCAAACTCAAGAAGCGCCGCGCCCGCAACGAAGCCAAGACGGGCTACACCTACATGCTCGACGTCCTTCGCGAGTCGCTCAACAACCGTTTCTACGAAGAACAGGGCTTCCCGCACCTCGAAATCCTCGCGCAGAACATGCAGGGCTGCGAAGTGCAGCATCAGGACCTCTCCGACTACATGCAGCTCCAGGACATGTTCATCGGGTTCTCCTACGCGCTCTCCAATGCGATTTCGCGCTCGAACCGTCTCTCGATGATCGAGCGGGAAGACCACGTCGCGGGCGTCGCCTATGCGCTTGCCGCGACGCTTCTCGACATGCGCGCGGATCTGCGGGACGACTCGGGCTGGATGGGCTCGGGCGTCGTCGAGGCGATCCGCGACAACTGGGCGCGCGCCAAATTCACGCAGGCGGGCATCCCCGAACAGGTGGCGATTCTCGGACGCCGCGACCTGTGCTGTCTCTTCGCGATCGACTTCGTGATGAGCTTCCTCGACATAACGGGTGAAATCGCCCAATACGGTCCGGAAAACCTCATTTCGGTCACGAACTGCAAGGACGCCCTCATCACCGCCTACACGGGCTTCGTTACGTCGAACCTGTCGCTCGTCAACAAGGAGCTTCTTGATTTCGACAAGGTGTTGGCCGACAACGCCGTGACGGAAGAATTCCTGCGCGACTATCCCGACTGGAAGCCCGAAGCGGCCGACGCCTTCAACATGAACCTCGTCGGCTTCAATTCGGTCGACGAAGCCGACGCCGCCTTCATGCAGGAACTCCTCAACAACGCCCACTTCATGAGCGACATGCGCACGCTCTACCTCGCCGACGGCGCCGACGCCGTGCCGCAGGGCCTGCGTGAGGAAACCGTGATGGGCTACGTCCTTCGCGACGGTCCCCGCTGCAAGAAGGCCTTCGCCGAAGGGCGCGATCCGACGGAAGAGGAAATGGACCGGGACGCCGAAGTCGCCAACGCCATCATCATGCAGATGGTGCAGGCGGCGCAGCGCGAATTCAAGGAAGCCGCGCCCGAAGCGTCCGTTGCGGACGAAACCTCCGCGACTCCTTCCGAAACGCCCGCCGAAGAAAAATCGGAAGCGAAGAACTGAGGTTCGGAAAAACTGAAGCCGATGCGCCTTGCGGGACCTCCCATGCGCATCGGTCGGTGGAGTATCCTTAAGACGAAGGCCGTCTCGAAAGGGCGGCGCTTCGTTTTCTTTTATTCGAGGGGAGTGCCGGAATGTCGGAACAAAAACTGCCTACTTTGGACATGGAATCGGTGCGTCTCTTCGTTACTCTCTTTGAGACGCTCAATCTTTCGCAGACGGCGGAACGCTGCATGACGAGCGTCGCGTCGGCGAGCCGCGTGCTCTCGAAGCTTCGCCTCATCTTCGGCGACGAACTCTTCACGCGCTACCACCTTGGGATGCTTCCGACCGCGAGGGCGCGCGAAATCGAACCGACCCTGCGGGGCATGCTCCTCGACTATCAGCAGCTTCTCTCGGGCGCCGGCCGCAGCTTCAATCCGGCGGAACTCACGCGCACCTTCCGCGTGGGTGCGGTCGACTACGGCGTCTACAACTATCTCGTACCCGCTCTTCCCGCGATCGTCGCGGCGGCGCCGCTCGCTTCGGTCGACTTTCGTCCGCTTGACGTCAACATCGGGATGCAGCTCAAATCCGGGGCGCTCGACCTCGCCGTCTATCCGACGCACGAAGACGATCCCGACATCCGCTCGCAGCCCATCTGCCGGGACGCGGTCGCCTACGTGGTGCACGCTTCGCACCCGCTCGTCGAACTCGCGCGCACCAGAACGCTGCACGAATCCGACATTCTGCGCTACCGCTTCGTGAAGACGAGCCTCATTCCCTCGCAGAATGTCCAGCCCGAAGATCCCTTCATGCCGAATCAGTCCGACATTCCCTACCGGTCGCTCGAAACAGCCGTCTGGGTGCCGTACTTCACGCAGGCCTTCGAGTGCCTGCACGGCACGGGCTTCGTCGCCATGACGGGCCTGCAGCTCGCCGCGCGCCGCATCGCCGAGGGAGGCGACTACGTGATTCTCGGCAAGCCCTCGCGCATTTCGGACTACACGCCCCACTTCCTCTGGCACGTCCGCGTCGACAAGGATCCGGCCGTGCAGTGGCTGCGCGGGATGTTCCTGAGCGAAAAGGGCCGCTTCGTCGATCCCGACGACTATCAGTCGCTCGAACCCTGACATCCTCATTTCGGAATGAGAAACGCCGCCTGGAAGCGCTTGGCTTCGGGCGGCGTTGCTTTCTTCGGGGTCGGGACAATCAAAGGTCGATCGTCGGACAGACGAGGAAGGGCGCTTCGGGGTAGAAGCGCGCAAGGGCGGTTCGGAGATATTCCTTCGTGTCTCTTGCGATCACCTCGTCGTGCGAAGGACAGAAGTCGTTGAAAATCAGGCCGGCAAGCGGCATGTCACGGCGTTTCATCGCCTCGAGCGACAAAAGGGTGTGGTTGACGGAGCCCAGCTTTCCCGACGTCACGAACCAGACGGGCCAGCCCTTTTCGGCCACGTAGTCGATCGTGAGGAGCTCGCGCGTGAGCGGCACCATGAGGCCGCCCGCCCCTTCGACGAGCACCGTCTCGTACTCGGCGTCAAGCGAAGCGAGCGCGCCCTCGATCTTTGCAAAATCCACCGCCCGTCCGTCGAGTTCGGCCGCGAGATGGGGCGAGGCCGGATAGCGGAAGGTTTCGGGCATCGTGCGCCCGTCGCGGTCGGCGGGAAGAAGCCCCGTCCCCATGAGGCGGCGGTGCGTCAGGATGTCGGGCGAGAGTTCGTCCGAGCCCGTCTGCACGAGCTTGGCGGTGACGACCTTTCGCCCTTCTTCCATCAGGCGTGCGGCGAGCCAGCCCGTCGCGACGGTCTTGCCGGCATCCGTGTCGATGCCGCTTACAAACTGCAGGGTCATGAGGGTTTCTCCAAAAGCAGGATGACGGGATGATACGTGAGATGCACGCTCTCTTCGCCGTCGTCCGCGGCGAAACGCGCCCGATACGCCTCTTCAAAGGCGAAAAGACTTCTTTTCGTCCACCGGAAACCGTCGTGCGTCCCCGTGACGCCCGTCGCGCGCAGGTGGCGAAGCACCGCGCGGGGCGTAGCAAAACGTTCGCGACGAACCTCTTCCGATCGGTGATGCACCCGAAAGCCCGCGGCAAAGCGTAAGAGCGTCTCCGCGTCGGGATAGGCGAGCCCCCGTCCGGTCAAGGCCTTCACTTCCCGACAGTTTTCGGGACCGTAGGTGACGACGGCGGCGAGTCCTCCGGGACGAAGACGGCGCCGAAGGTTTTCGAAGAACGCTTCCGGCCGCGAAAACCACTGCAGAACCGAACCCGCGAGCACGAGATCGAGCCCCTCCGGCCAAACGACGCGCTCGGCGTCGCCCGCGAGGACCCCGGTCTTTTCGCGAACCGCCTCGGGGAGCCGCTGTCGGGCTTCGCTCGTGAGTTCGGGCGAGAGGTCGTTCAACCACAGGGCGCCGATGTCCGCCCGGGCGGCGAGCGTCCGGCTCCAGCGTCCCGTTCCGCAGCCCACTTCGAAGACCCGTCCGAAGGACGTGCGAAGCGAGAGAAGACGTTCCGTCAAGTGGTCGGCCGCCTCCCGCTGCACGCGGGCGTGCTCTTCGTAGGTCGAAAGGGCGCTCGAGAAGCGCGCGGCAACGGCGTCAGACGTCTCCATGAATCGCCCTTTGCAGTGCTGCGGGACACCAGTGCGGTTCATCGGTGCACACGGGCGTCACGTCCAAAATTCCCCAAGCGCGCAGCTGCGCCGCGGCGGGAACGATCCGGTCGGCTTGCGGAATGAAGGCGCAGAGCTCTTCGACGCGCGTGCGAAGGTCTCCTTCGAAGGGCGCCTCGCGGTAGGTGTCGCGCAGAAGCCGCAGTTCGCGTCCCAAAGAGTCGAGCGTGCGCTCCGTGCCGCGAAGCGTCCGCGCTGCTTCGACGGAACCCGTCATGTTGAGGAGAAACCCTTCGAGCGTGGCTTCTCCGAAACGGTCCGTCGTGCGGTCAAAGACGACGGGCGGAATGCCCAGGCGCCGGTCGATCGGCGTGAGCGTTCCCGCGACCGCCGTGAAGCGCCGCACGGGAACGGGGCTTTCCATCACCCAGTCGGCCGCGATGCGCACGCCCAGGGACCAGCCGACGACGTCGACCGTTTCGTAGCGGGAGAGGTCGGGGAGCGCTCCGACGGCGCCGTTAAAATCCCAGAGCAAAAAGAGATCCTGTCCGCCAGCGGGGCCAAGGTCCCGGAAGCGCTCGGGAGACGATCCCCAGCCCGCAAAGAAGATCGTGAGGCTTCGGGCGTCGGGTTCGTGTGCGAGGAATCGGTGTTTCACAAGGAGAACTCCATCTTGAGGCGCGTGAGCGCCAGGCAAAAGGCGTCGATCTCGTCGTCGGTGAGGCTGTTGGCGAGCGAAATGCGAAGCCGCGACGTTCCTTCGGGGACCGTGGGCGGCCGCACGGCCGAGACGAGAAAGCCCGATTCTTCGAGGCGCTTCGCCGCCGCGAGCGTGCGGGCGTTCTCGCCCAATATCCAGGGCAGAATCGGCGTGCCGTGGGCGGGTGCGTCCGAGCCGAGCGTTTCGAGAACTTTGGCTTCGAGCGCGCGAAGCCTGGCCCTTCGGTCCGACCAGTTGGGGATCTGCGAAAGGACGAAGGACGTCCACGCGGCTTGGAGCGGCGACTCCGCCGTCGTGAAGATGAGGGGGCGCGCGTAATTCGTGACGAGCGAGAGCCAGTCGGGATCGGCCAAAAGCGCCGCGCCCGAAGAGGCCGCGGCCTTGCCGAAGGTGAGGATGCGAAAGTCGATGGCGTCCTCCACGCCCGCCTCTTCGGCGGGGCCCCGGCCGTTCGCCCCGGAAATTCCGAGGCCGTGCGCGTCGTCGAGGGCGAGCAAGACGTTCTTCCAACGCTTTTTGAGTGCAACGAACTTGGCCAGGTCCGCACGGTCGCCGTCCATGCTGAAGACGCTCTCCGTGAGGATCACGACGATTTCGTGCTCGGGCGCGACGCGCTCGAGAAGACGCTCGAGGGCCGAGCAGTCATTGTGCGGAAAGCGCAGAAACCCCGCGCCGTGGCGCTTGGCGGCGAGAAGGCCGTCGATCATGCTCGCGTGGACGAGCCGGTCGGCGAGAAAGAAGACGTCCTTCCCGAAAGCCGCGGCCAAGGCCGCGATGAAGCCCGTGTTGAGTTGCCAGCCCGAGGGAAAGAGAAGGCTCTCCCGTCCGTAGAGGCGACGGAGCACCTCGCGAAGGCCTTCGTGCGCTTCGCTTTCCCCAAAAAGCAGGGCGGAGGAGCCGCTCGCGAGTCCGAAGCGCGAGAGGGGACTCTCAAAAAACGCTTCGCGCAGCGCCGTGTCCGCACCCGCGCCGAGATAGTCGTTGCCGGCAAGCGAAATCACGCCCTTCGGTCGGGGACGGATCGTACGTAGCGAATCGCGCTCGGCGAGGCTTGCGAGCGCCGAGCGCAGTCGGTCGGTCACGTTCATGCGTCAATTCCGTGCGCGCGAAGACCCGCCCGGAAGCCCGCGGTAAGGCGCTCGAGTTCTTCGTCCGTCATGACGAAGGGCGGCATCAGATAGGCGATGCGTCCGAAGGGGCGCGCCCAGACGCCCGCGTCGACGAAGGCCTTCGTCACGGAGCGATCGGGGGCCCGTTCAAGTTCCACGACGCCGAGCGCCCCGAGAACGCGCACGTCAACGACCCCGGGAAGACCCCGCAGAGGTTCGAGCCCGCGTTTCAGTGCGCTTTCGACGCGCGCCACGTCAGCCTGCCAGTCGGTTTTTTCAAGGAGTTCGAGGCTGGCGACGCCCGCCGCGCAGGCGAGGGGATTCGCCATGAAGGTGGGGCCGTGCATGAGGGCGTGCGGCGCCGCGCGCGAAATCGTGTCGGCGACGTCGTTCGTCGTAAGAACGGCCGAGAGCGTGAGCATTCCGCCCGTGAGGCCCTTGCCGATCGTCATCAGGTCGGGCGAGACGCCCGCCCATTCGGACGCGTAGTATCGGCCCGTGCGCCCGAAGCCCGTGGCGATTTCGTCACAAATCAGGAGAATGCCGAATTCGTCGCAAAGACGTCTCGCCGCCCGCAGGTATTCGGGGTGGTAGAACCACATGGCGCTCGCCCCCTGCACGATCGGCTCGAGAATGAAGGCCGCGATTCTGTCGGCGTGCGTTGCAAAGAGCGCGCGAAGCGCGGCTTCGTCCTCGGGGTGCCAGTCGCCGTCAAAGCGCGAGACGGGGGCGGGCGCGAAGAAGCGCCCGGGCAAAGCGTCGCCGAAGACCGTGTGCATGCCCGAGACGGGGTCGCACACCGACATGGCGTTCCAGGTGTCGCCGTGGTAGCCCTGCCGCGGCGTCGCAAAGTTCGTGCGCGTGGTGCGCCCCAAGGCCATCTGGTACTGCACGGCCGCCTTCATGGCGACCTCGACCGCGACCGATCCGCTGTCGGCGTAGAAGATCTTCTCGAGCCCCGCGGGAGCGTGCTGGAGAATCAGGCGTCCGAGCTTGACGGCGGGCTCGTGCGTGAGTCCGCCGAACATGACGTGGGACATCGTTTCGATCTGCTCGTGCATGGCGCGCTTCAGTTCTTCGCGGCCGTAGCCGTGGAGCGCACACCACCAGGAGCAAGTGCCGTCCAAAAGACGGCGCCCGTCGGCGAGCACGATCTCGCAGCCTTCGGTCTTCGCGACCTTGAGAACGGGCGTCGGATCGATCGTCCCCGTATAGGGGTGCCAGAGGTGGGCGCGGTCGAAGGCGAGATCGTCGTCGAGTTCATAGCCCGCTTCGCGCACGCGCTTTTTGTCCTCTTCGACGCTCGAGCCGACCGTCGTCAGAAGGTCGCCCGCAATGGCGCTCGTGATCCCGATTTCCAACGCCTTTCGGACCGTTTCTTCGGAAAGCCGCGCGCGCCCGCCCGCAAAGCGAAGGTGCGACTTGGGAAGGAGAAAGCGAAAGACGGCGACGGTGCGCAAAAATTCTTCTTCGGAGAGAAGCGGCGTCGCTTCCAGGGGCGTCCCCGGAATCGGAGCGAGGAGATTGAGGGGCACCGACGGCAGGTCAAGCTCCCGCAGCGTAAGCGCCAGATCGATGCGGTCGGCGGGCGTTTCGCCCATCCCGACGATCCCGCCCGAGCAGAGGTCGAGCCCCGCTCGACGGGCGGCGAGAAGCGTGTCGATCTTGTCCTTCGTCGTGTGCGACGAGCAGACCTTGGGGAAGTAGTCGGGAGACGCTTCGAGGTTGCAGTGGTAGCGAACAACGCCGGCGTCGCGCAGAAGGCGGAGTTCCTCTTCCTTGAGAAGTCCCGCGGAAACGCAGACTTCGACGCTCGTTTCGCGGCGCACGGCGCGCACGAGTTGAGCAAGGTCTCGCACTTCGCGCGGCGAAAGCTTTCTTCCGCTCGTTACGAACGAGAAGCGCGGAATCCCCGCGGCTTCGGTGCGGCGGGCGGCTTCGAGCGCCGTTTTTTCGTCGATCAGCGGATACTCGGGGGCGTCGGTTCGGAAGTGGCGCGACTGCGCGCACCAGCGGCAGTCTTCGGTGCAGCGGCCCGACTTGGCGTTCACGATCGAACAGAAGTTGAAGGCGCGCGGCGCCATGCGGCGCGTAATTGTGCGCGCGGCGTCGAAGAGTTCTTCGGCGGGCGCGTCCCAGAGCCGGAGGGCGTCGTCGCGGGAAAGCGATTCTCCCGAAAGAACGCGCGAAAGGGCGTCGGAAACGAAGGAAGGCAAAATGTTCTCCTAAATTTGCTCGGCGTCTCGCAACGGTCGCCGGCGGCACGGTCTTGGCGCAACCGACTTCTTTTTCTCGGGTGTTTGCGGTCGGAATGCGGATTAGGGGAAAGCCTAAAGTGTAACGGCCGACGGTTTTCTTTGCCGTCGGCCGTTGAGATGATGCGCGTCAGGAAATCGACTCGATTTCTTCGGAGAGTTCGAGCCACTCGGCTTCGAGCGCTTCGATCTGCGGAACGAGTTCTCCGTGCTCGCGCGTCACGCGCGCGACCTCTTCGGGCGACTCCTCGTAGAAGGCCGGATCGGCGAGACGGGCGGCGAGAACCGAGAGCGCTTCGTTTTTCTCGGCCATCTTCTTTTCGACGATGGCGAGTTTTTTCTGCAGGGGCTTTCGGAGCGCCGCGATGCGGGCGCGCTCCTGGGCTTCAAGACGCCGCGCCTCCTTCTTGTTGACGTTCGCTTGGCGCGTGTCGTCCGACTTGAGCGCGGCGCGCTCCTGAGCGAGCTGGGTCTTGCGGTGCTCGAGCACGAGCTTCGCGTAGTCGTCGAGGTCGCCGTCGTAGGGCTGCATCGCCCCGTCGTGGACGAGCCAGAGCGAGTCCGTCGCCGCGCGCAGGAGGTGCCGGTCGTGCGAGACGAGAAGCACCGCGCCTTCGAAGGTGGAAAGCGCCATGGTGAGCGCTTCGCGCGTTTCCATGTCGAGGTGGTTCGTCGGTTCGTCGAGGAGCAGAAGGTCGGCCGGACACATCAGCGCGCGGGCAAGCGCCACGCGGTTTCGCCAACCGCCCGAGAAATCGTAGACGAGGCGCGTCGCGTCGGAATCGCGAAAGCCGAGACCCGCGAGAATCGTTCGCGCCTGTGCTTCGATCGCGCCTTCGTTCAATTCGGCGAGTTCCGCGTGCGCGGCGGCAAGTGCCAGTTCGTCCGTGGAGTTTTCGAGTTCGGCGAGGCGCTTTTTGGCCGCGACGAGCGGCGCGTGGCCCGAGAGAACGAAGTCGAGGACCGGCACGTTTTCCGTCACGAAGGACTGCGCGACGTGGGCGACGCGCTCGAGGGGCGGGCGTTCGATGTCGCCCCGCTCCGTCGCGAGTTCTCCGAGGACGGCCGCAAAGAGCGTGGATTTGCCGCAGCCGTTCGGGCCGACAAGTCCGATGCGTTCGCCGGGCGACGCCGTGAGCGTGGCGTTTTCATAGAGCACGCGCGTGCCGCGCGCGAGGGCAAGGTGCAACAGTCGGAGCATGGGAAAAACAAAAAAAGGCCGCGCAGACTCGGCGCGCGGCCTTGATTGAACAAAACGTCGTGGCAAATCAGGCGAAGTAGGCGAGGAGCGCTTCCTTCGTGACCATGAAGACCTGATCGTCGCCGCCCGAGACGGAGAGCCACGTAAGTTCCAGTCCGGGGAAGAGCGCTTCGACCGCTTCAAGGC
>OGMQ01001303.1_pt1 | contig 11056 bp, 6 predicted proteins | sample 1573291 | NCBI WGS metagenome assembly OGMQ01 (sample SAMEA2582008, study PRJEB24529) | metagenome | biome: Human gut stool | place: China | collected 2011
TTGTTGGTTCCCGAATCAATGGTAATGGATAAATAAATGGTCGCATGACATCAGAGGATATAATATCGCTGTATTTCAAAATGCAGTGAATCAGTGGTAGGAAAAAATTAAGTTAGATAAAGTTAGAGGTTAAATTTTGCATTTATTTTGATAGGAATTTAATGGTAAATAGTTTTTGGGAAAGGAATAACAAATGATTGAAAAGCTCGAAGCGATAGAAATATGCTTCGGGCTTTTCTTGCTTTACAGTAGGATAGGAGGACGATATTATCTAAAATCACAAATGGATTATCTAAAATTGCAAATATATACAGAGGTATTTCCCTACTTTTGTTGGGTTAACAAAATAAGGGTCGTTGTACTAACTAAATATGTATGTTTATGAACTTACTTAGAAAAACATGGGGGATTGTAATAGCTGTTATAATCAGTTCGTGCCACTCGGCAACATTTGATACTATTTCTCCTGACGGAACCTTAAAGGTTGGTGTAGTGACAACAAAGGATGGCGATTATGGAAAAGCCGCTTTCGTTGTGCATTACAAGGGAGATAGTATTCTTTTTCGTTCCGAACTGGGATTGGAAACAGATGCGCAAAAGTTTGCCGGTAACTTAAGACTGAAATCAGTTTCGGAACCGAAATCCGTGATTGATGATTATAGGATGATTACAGGAAAACGGAGCCATTGTGTGAATGAGGCTTCCGAACGGGTTTATTCTCTGGAAAACAATGAAGGGCAAACTTTGGAGGTAACGTTTAGGGTGTACAACGATGGGATTGCATTTAAGTATGGGCTTAAGGCTATTTCGGATGAAGAACATATCATTAATGAATATACGGCGTACGCCTTGCCACAAGGGAGTAAAAGGTGGATACAACAATATGATCCGGGTTATGAAAAGTTTTTCCCGCTGTCTACTGACGGTAAGCTTGCCAATCGTCCGGAGGTTGACCTTTGGGGCTATCCGGCGCTTATAGAGCCACGGGATTCTGTGTTTGTGCTGATTACGGAGGCTAATATCAGACGGGGGCATTGTGGCTCTTTTCTGTATAATGGGGATAATCGCGATAATTATCAGGTGCGATTGGGCGATAAAAAACTTGCTTTTAGCGGTGTGTGGGAGTCTCCATGGCGATTGCTTATTGCTGGTTCTTTAGCTGATATTGCTGAGTCTACACTGGTGACGGATGTGTCTGACCCTTCTAAGGTGGAGGATACGGAATGGATAAAACCCGGAATGGTGTCATGGATTTATTGGGCATACAACCATGGTTCTCAAGATTATCAAATCGTGAAGGAATACATTGACCTGGCAGTCAAGATGAAGTGGTCTTATGATTTGATCGATTGGGAATGGGATGTAATGAGAAATGGGGGAAATATCCAAGATGCCGTGAAATATGCTTTGAGTCAAGGTGTTAAACCTTTGGTCTGGTATAATTCGAGCACGAATTGGATAGGTCCCGGTCCTCTCTTTCGTCTGAATAAAAAGGCAGACAGGGAAAAGGAATATAAATGGTTAAGTGATATGGGAGTTGCCGGCATTAAAGTTGACTTCTTCTCGGGTGATAGTGTTTCTACAATGAATTATTATATAGATCTGCTTGAAGATGCCGTGAAGTATAAATTGATGCTTAACTTTCATGGTGCCACTATTCCTCGCGGATGGCAACGTACGTATCCTCACATGATGTCGGTGGAGGGAGTATATGGGGCGGAATGGTACAATAACACTCCAGTTTTGACGAATCGGGCTGCGGAACACAATGCTACCTTACCCTTTACGAGAAATGTCGTAGGTCCAATGGATTATACTCCGGGCACTTTCTCTGATTCTCAGCATCCGCATATCACCTCTTACGGTCATGAATTGGCATTACCGATAATTTTTGAGTCGGCCTTGCAGCATATGCCAGACAGGCCTTCGGTTTACTATGATATGCCGGAACCTGTAAAGAAGTTATTATCGGATTTGCCGGTAGCCTGGGATGATACGAAGCTTTTGGCCGGCTATCCGGGTATGGAGGTTGTTATGGCACGGCGCAAAGGAGATGTATGGTATATTGCAGGGATTAATGGAACCAATAAACCGAGAACCCTTTGTTTTTTGCTGAAAGACCTTTCCGTTGTCGGTAAGAAAATAACCTTGTTTGAGGATGGTATATATGACAGAAGCTTTACTATTGAAGAAAATCTTCCTTTGTCAGAAGACGAAATGACTTTGGAAATAAAATGTTTGCCGCGTGGAGGATTTGTAGCTGTTATAAAATGATGAGTATGAGAATTTATATATTTCTGTTAACTGTTTGTTTTACCTTTCAGATGCGTGCACAGCAAGTGCCTGATTGGGAAAATCCTCGCGTAGTAGGTATCAATAAAGAGGAGTATCACAGTACATTGACGTTGCCGTCCGGGAAATCCTCGTGTGAAGAGATTGTGTCTTTGAACGGGAGGTGGAAGTTTTATTGGTCTCCCGATCCGCAAAGTCGGCCGTCGGACTTTTATAAAAATAATTTTGATGTGAGTGGCTGGGATAACATTTCTGTACCGGGGACATGGCAGTTACAAGGCTATGGAAAACCTATTTATACCAATTGGACATATCCTTTTAAGAAAGACCAGCCCAAAGTGACAGGAGAACCTCCCAAGCATTTTTTTAGTTATGAGAATCGAAATCCGGTGGGGGCTTATGTGACAACTTTCGATGTTTCGGAGGATATGAAAGATAAGCAATTGTATCTGCACTTCGAAGGAGTTAAGTCGGCTATGTATGTATGGATTAATGGGAAAAAAGTAGGATATAGCCAGAATTCTATGGCTCCGGCGGAGTTTGATATTACCGGATATGTAAATGAGGGGCAAAACCGTCTGGCGGTAGAGGTATACCGTTGGTCGGATGGCAGCTATCTGGAAGATCAGGATATGTGGCGTTTTAGTGGGATTTATCGCCCGGTAGAGTTATGGGTACGCCCTAAAATCCATATAAAAGACTATTCGCTGACTACCGATCTGGCAGATGATTTTTCGTCTGCCGGTTTTAAGGCAAAAGTCTGGTTAAGAAACTTGTCGGACAGTAAATCGGGAAAACTGAGTCTTGAGGTTCTGTTAAAAGGGAAGAATCGGAATGAGGAAAGATTTGTGAAACGGTTAATCACTCCTGTAAAGAATTTGCCGGCAACATCCGCAGGCTGCTATACTTTGTCATCTGTTGTGGAAAATCCGAAGCTATGGTCGGCGGAAAAGCCAAACTTGTATGATGTTGAAATTAGGCTTTACGATGGTAAGAAGGTGGTTGAGGAGTTTCAATCACATATAGGAATATGGAAATGCGAGATTGATGGAAATGTATTTAAGTTTAATGGACAGCCTGTTAAATTGAAGGGAGTGAATCGCCATGAACATCATCCACGCACCGGCCGACTTGTGGACAGTGAGACTATGGAAAAGGATTTGAGACTGATGAAACAAGCCAATATTAATATGATCCGTACTGCACACTATCCTAATTCCCCGTTGTTTTATGAATTGTGTGACAGATATGGTTTCTATGTGATGGATGAGGCTAATCAGGAAAGTCATGATTATGGTTTAGGTAATAAAATACTTGGTGATAACCCGGAATGGACGTTAGCGCATGTAGACAGGGCACTTGCATTGGTACAACGAGATAAGAATCACCCTTGTGTGGTCTTTTGGTCTTTGGGTAATGAAGGAGGTGCCGGACGCAATATGCAGACCATGGCAGATACAATACAGGCCATAGATGCTTCACGTATTATTTTTAGCGATACCGATCTTTCTGTATCGGCTTTTAATGATCCTTCTTATTATACTCCCGGAAAATTTAAGGAATATGCCCGGGAAAAACGTGATAAACCTATCTTTATGCGTGAGTATGCTCATGCCATGGGAAATTCAGTAGGCAATTTGCAGGAGTATTGGGATGTCATTGAGGCTAATGACCACGTTTCAGGTGCGGCTATTTGGGATTGGGTCGATCAGGGAATTGCAAAGAAGATAAATCCGGGATATAAGAAAGGAGTGGAAAATTCAGGTTCTTTGCTATTGAAGGAAGGTGAATTTTGGGCTTATGGAGGAGATTTCGGTGATTTTCCTAATAATGGGGAATTCTGTTTTAATGGTTTAATTGGGGCTGACCGTGTTCCTCATCCACACTACTATCAGGTTCAGAAAGTGTATCAGAATATTGGTTTTTCACTTGAAGGTCCGAATAAGGTGCGTCTTACCAATAAGTATGAATTTACGGCTTTGGATGAGTTCGATTATGAGTATGAATGGTTGCAGAATGGTGAACTTGTAAAGTCGGGAGAAGTACCGCTTGTAGCTGGAGATCATTTGGATATTCCCTCTTTCACGGGATCGGGTGAGCTTTTCCTGAATGTATTTGCCAAGCTGAAACAGAGTACATGCTGGGCTGAAAAAGGTTTTATTATTAGTAAGGAACAATTTTTGGTGAATATGGCCAAACCGGAGTCTATTGTTTCGGAAGGGGGAAGTGTTGAAGTGAATGCATCACAGGCTACTATTGAGATAATGGCTGGATTGAATTGTTTCGTCGTAGATGTGAAATCCGGTGCTTTGACAAGTTGGAAAAATGATGGAACGGAAATTCTATATGCTCCTTTGGAACCTTATTTCTGGAAACCGGCGAACAGTAATCAGATGAATAATGGTTATAATAACCGTTTAGGAATATGGAGAAACGCTGCTGGTGAACGTGTAGTCGAAGGTGTGGATTATTCTGTGAAGAATGGGCTGGCTGTAGTGGAGGTTAGTATGTCGTTGCCTGTGGTAGGTGCTGCTTATCAATTGCGCTATACTGTAAATGGGAGCGGAAAGATACAAGTTGAAGCTCTCTATAAACCAAAAAAAGAAAAGATCCCATTGATGCCTAAGTTTGGAATGAGGATGCGTTTACCCTCTTCCATGGATTATGTCAAATGGTATGGTCGTGGTGAATTTGAGAACTATCCGGATAGGAAAACGGCTGCTTTAGTCGGTTGTTATGCAACGGATCTCAATAGTTTTGTCACGGATTATGCTTTTCCACAGGATAATGCAAACAGGTGTGATGTCCGTTGGTTTTCATTGAATGATAAGGAGAACCGGACTATAAAAGTGACAGGCTTGCAACCGCTCTGCTTTCGTGTGTGGCCGTATGGTGAGGAAGATTTGGAAAAGAACAGGCATGCTTATGAACTACCCGTACGCGATTATGTGAATGTGAATATTGATTTGAATATTCATGGCGTAGGAGGTGCTGATTCTTGGGGGGCAAGAACATTGGATGAATATACAATGGATGGCAATCAAGCTTATTATTATGGTTATTTGATGGAATATTATGATTGATAGCCATCAATTTATCTAATATTGAAAGTCAAATATCTAATATTGAAAAAGGTGTAAAAGATATGCAGCTATTTTTGTATCGTACAAAATTATGGAATGCGAATTTTAATCATTAAATGTAATAAATACCATGAAATCAATTAAAATTGTATTAATATTGATGGCGCTGTGTTGTTGTATCCCGCTTACAGGGCAAGATTATCAGCAAATTCCTGAGGGAATTAAGGCGACCATTAATTCTGTAGATGTAGAATTACAATTCTATACTCCGTCAATTGTAAGAATACTAAAATCTCCTAATGGGTGGAAGTATACAAAGGAGAGCCTTTCTGTAATAGAAACTCCTCAGAAGGTGAAGACTGCCGTTACTCAGGAAGGCAATATTGTAAGCCTGAAAAGTAGTGAAATGGGGGTTGCTCTTAATTTGGAATCTGGTGTTGTGTCTTTCTTTAATGCGAAAGGAGAGCCGTTGCTTAGTGAAAAAGGAAAGCCCGAGTTTACCGATTTTGATGATGCGGGAACCAAAACGTTTGCAATCAAGCAATCGTTTATTTTAGATAAAGATGAACCTCTTTATGGATTAGGAATCCTCCAGAATGGAAAAATGTCACAACGTAATCAAACCAAACACCTTGTACAGGGCAATGTGGAGGACGTGGTTCCATTTGTACAGTCAGTGAAAGGATATGGTCTTTTCTGGGATAATTATTCACCAACTAACTTTGCTGATAAAGCGGAAGGGACGTCTTTTCAATCTGAAGTAGGAGATTGTATAGACTATTACTTCATGTATGGTGGAAATGCTGATGGTGTAGTTGCACAAATGCGTGCATTGACCGGACAAGTACCCATGTTTCCTTTGTGGACTTACGGTTATTTCCAAAGCAAGGAACGCTATAAAAGTCAGGAAGAAACAGTAGGAGTGGTGAGAAAATATCGTGAATTAGGTGTTCCTCTTGACGGAATTATTCAGGATTGGCAATACTGGGGACACAATTATTTGTGGAATGCTATGGATTTCAAAAATCCGTTGTTCAACGAACCTCAAAAGATGATTAATGATGTACATGGAATGAATGCGCACATGCTGATTTCTATCTGGTCTTCGTTTGGACCAATGACCAAACCTTATAGAGAACTGGATAAGAAAGGTATGCTGTTTAACTTCTCTACATGGCCTCAGTCGGGACTTGAAACTTGGCCACCCGATATGGAATATCCCTCCGGAGTACGTGTATACGATGCTTATAATCCAAAAGCTCGTGATATCTACTGGAAATATCTGAATGAAGGCATTTTTAAATTAGGCATGGATGGATGGTGGATGGATTCTACAGAACCTGACCATTTAGACTGGAAACCGGAAGACTTTAATACGAAGACTTATCTGGGTTCATTCCGTAAAGTACGCAATGCTTATCCGCTGTTGACAGTAGGTGGAGTATATGATAACCAACGTGCAGTAACTTCCGATAAACGTGTGTTTATTCTTACCCGTTCCGTATTTGCCGGGCAGCAGCGTTACGGAGCCAATGTATGGTCGGGAGATATCGGATCTTCCTGGGAATCACTGCGTAATCAGATTCCGGCAGGCTTAAACTTTACCCTTACCGGAAATCCTAATTTCAATACTGATATAGGTGGTTTCTTTGCCGGACATTATAACAAGAGTTGGAATGACGGGAGTGCACCTAAGAATCCAATGTTTCAGGAATTATATGTACGTTGGCTACAATTCGGGACATTTACTCCGATGATGCGTTCGCATGGAGCTGATACGCCGAGAGAAATTTATCAATTTGGGAAAAAAGGCGAACCTGTATATGATGCTATTGAAAAGATGATTAATCTGCGTTATTCTTTGTTGCCTTATATATATTCCACTTCTTGGGAAGTGACTGAACGTCAATCGAGCTTTATGCGTGCTTTGGTAATGGATTTTGCCGGTGATAAGAATGTATGGGATATAAAAGACCAGTATATGTTTGGCAAATCCATTCTTGTAGCGCCGGTGGTCAGTGCGCAGTACACTCAGGAAAAGGTAGTGAAGGTAAATGAGAATGATGGTTGGAATAGAAATAATGCTCAGAAGTTTGAGGATAAAGCTCCGGTAGACTTTATGCAGGCTAAGTCCGCAAAGGTATATTTGCCGGAGGGTGCTACCTGGTATGATTTCTGGACGAATGAAAAGCATGACGGTGGACAGGAAATAGAAAAGGAAACGACTATCGATGTCATTCCTTTGTATGTCAAGGCAGGCAGTATTATTCCAATAGGTCCTAAAGTGCAGTATGCAACGGAAAAACCGTGGGATAACCTTGAATTGAGAGTATATGTCGGTGCCGATGGTTCTTTTGTTCTTTATGAGGATGAATTTGATAACTATAATTATGAACTGGGAGCATATACAGAGATTCCTGTCGTATGGAATAATACATCACGCCAGTTAACCATAGGGGCTCGAAAAGGTGCATATAAGGGAATGTTGAATAATAGAAAGTTCACAATCGTACTTCAAGACGGAACTCAGAAAGTGGTTAACTACAACGGAAAAAGAGTTAGTGTGAAATTCTAGTACTATTGGGAAACATCGATTTTTAAATACCAGAAGTAATGAAGAAACTTATTTTATCCAGATTGACGGTAGCTATACTGTTTATAGCTTCTCCTCTGGGACATTTGAATGCCCAGACCCCTATTATACAGACAAAATTCACTGCTGACCCTGCTCCCATGGTACATAAGGGTATGGTATACCTTTATACTACCCATGATGAAGACTATGCTCCCGAAGGAATGGCAGGCTTCCGCATGAAAGAATGGTTGCTTTACACCAGCACCGACATGGTGAACTGGACGGATCATGGGACCATAGCCGACTTGTATAACTTTAAATGGGCTGACCCTGCCGTATCAGGTTGGGGAGGATTTGAGAATGGTGCCTGGGCTCCTCAGTGCATCGAGCGTAATGGAAAGTTCTATTTGTATTGTCCTGTGCAGGGACGAGGCATCGGTGTGCTGGTTGCTGATAATCCCTTTGGTCCTTTTACCGACCCTCTCGGAAAACCCTTGATCGGTGCCGAGTATGACAGTATTGACCCGAGTGTGTTGATAGACGATGATGGACAGGCATATCTATATTGGGGAAATCCTAATCTCTGGTATGTGAAACTGAATGAAGATATGATATCCTGTGCGGGGGAAATCACGAAAGATAAATTAATCCGGAAGATAGAAAATCAGAAAGACCCTTATCATTTTCAGGAGGGTCCTTGGGCATACAAGAAGAATGGGCACTATTATATGGCTTATGCAAGTACATGCTGTCCGGAAGGTATCGGTTATGCAATGGGTCCCAGCCCGGTAGGCCCCTGGGAATTCAAGGGTTATATAATGAAACCTAACAGAAAGTCCTCCGGAAACCATCCGGGCATCATTGATTATAAAGGTAAATCTTATGTGTTCGGGTTTAACTACCGTTTGAACTTCATGATAACCGACAAGCATCATGAACGCCGTTCCATATGTGTGGCCGAGTTGGAGTATAATCCCGATGGCACAATCAAGGAACTGCCCTGGTGGGATGACGGTGTTGCAGTTGAGCCTGTCGGCACATTGAATCCTTATAAGCGGACTGAGGCGGAAACAATGGCTTGGAGTCAGGGACTTAAGACCGCCAAGGACGATAAAAGCGGGATGTATGTTACTTCCATTCATAACAGGGACTTCCTTCAAGTGAAAGCGGTTGACTTCGGCAAAGGGGCAAAGACATTTGAAGGTCGTGCAGCTACGATAACCAAAGGAAAGATTGAAATCCGCTTGGATGACCTTGACGGTACATTGCTGGGGGTGTGCGATATCAGTAATACCGGTGGCTGGAATACGTGGAAAACCTTTGTTACCGATGTGGAAAAGGTGGGTGGAGTTCACGATCTGTACCTCGTTTTTAGAGGAGGAGACGGAGAGATGTTCAACATGGACTATTGGAGATTCAAGTAGATGGCCGGGAAACCGCGTTAGAAATAAATCGTAAATAAATATATATCTGTATCATGAAAAAGATGATGTTGGCATGGCTGACTGTTGCTTCATTACTAATGGGGTGTTCTGGTTCGGAAATGCCGGTGAAGGGAACGTTTCGTAATCCGGTGGTTTATGCCGATATACCGGACATATCCATTACACGTGCGGGAGAATACTACTACATGATAAGTACCACCATGCACCTGATGCCCGGCGGGCCTGTTATGAGATCAAAAGATCTGGTAAATTGGGAAACAGTGAGTTATGTTTTCGATAAGTTGACTGATAACTCAAAGTATGATTTGATTGGTGGAACTGTTTATGGGCGCGGACAATGGGCATCGTCCATACGCTATCATAACGGTAAGTTCTATGTATTGTTCTCACCAAACGATGTACCCTACCGGTCGTATATATTCACGGCGGACGATCCTGCCGGAAAGTGGGAACTATTGTCGAGAACGCAGCATTTTCATGATGCCTCTTTGTTTTTTGATGATGACGGACGGGTATATGTATTCTATGGAACCGGTGAGCTGAAGGAATTGAAGAGTGACTTGTCGGATGTGAAGCCCGATGGAGTCAGTATGAAGATATTCGAGCGGGATGCTGACGAACAGGGGCTATTGGAAGGAAGCCAGGTTGTGAAGTATAACGGCAAGTACTATTTGTTGATGATCTCCATGGACTGGAGCATTCCCGGTCGGGTGCGCAGGGAAGTATGTTACCGTGCTGACACGATTACAGGACCTTATGAGAAAAAGGTTATCCTGGAACATGATTTTGACGGTTACGGAGGAGTAGGCCAAGGTTGTATTATTGACTCGGAAGAAGGAGACTGGTATGGGGTTATTTTTCAGGACCGCGGAGGAATAGGCCGGGTGCCTACTCTGATGCCCTGCCGCTGGGTGGATGGATGGCCGATGCTGGGAGATGAAAACGGTCATGTACCCTTGACGATGGAAAAAGAGATATATCCGACTGAAAATACCAAAGGAATACTTGGAAGTGATGACTTCAGCGATGAGAAGCTTTCACTCTACTGGCAATGGAATCATAATCCGGTAGATGATAAGTGGTCTTTGACGGAACGTCCGGGTTATCTGCGATTGAAGACCAGCCGGGTGGTTGATAACCTGTATTTAGCTCCGAATACGATTACGCAACGTATGGAAGGGCCGAAGTGCAGTGCTACCATTTCTCTTGATGTTTCTCATATGAAAGATGGGGATGTAGCCGGATTCAGCGCATTCAACGGACATTCCGGGCTTTTGTCAGTGGTGAAGGAAGGGGATGCAAAGCGTCTGGTTATGTCTACCAATGTTGTCAACTTTGATAATACTCCCAATAAGGCAATAGCCAGTGTGGATATAGAAGAAAAAGAACAAGTCGATTTTAATCAGGACGTCATTTATCTGCGTATAGAAGGCGACTTCATGCCGAAACGCGATATTGCTACTTTCTATTATAGCCTGGATAATAAGGAATGGAAAAAGATAGGAACGGATTTCAAAATGCGCTTTGATTATACAAGGCTCTTTATGGGAAGCAAGTTTGCTATCTTCAACTATGCAACAAAGTCGCTGGGAGGTTATGTCGACGTTGATTACTTTGACTATGAGAGAGCTAATGATAGAGTAACTATTAATAAATAATAT
>OGMQ01001313.1_pt1 | contig 10933 bp, 9 predicted proteins | sample 1573291 | NCBI WGS metagenome assembly OGMQ01 (sample SAMEA2582008, study PRJEB24529) | metagenome | biome: Human gut stool | place: China | collected 2011
GCGAATCAATCCTTATTGCAAATCAGTTATTTCCTGATTGCGGGTGCAAAGGTAGTTACTTTTATTTAATTTGCAAGCATTCCGTAGAAAAAAGTTTCAATTATTTTTCCTCGTTGTGGCTTGTTTCTTGATTATCAGTAGTTTCTACTTCATCATATTTTATCTTTTCTTTGTTGATAATAAAGCGTTGGTAGTAGGAGAGCATCAAAGTTGTTAGTGGCAAGGCGATAATCATGCCGAGCATTCCCATTAATGAACCCCAGATAGAAAGAGATAAAAGGATGATGGCAGGATTCAGTCCGGTAATCTTTCCCATGATTTTGGGGACAAGGAAGGTATCCTGTATGATTTGTACGATTGCAAAGACGGCTAATGCACATGCAATGATAATCCAGAAGTTCTGTCCGGTGTCGGCAGCTTTGAGGATTGCCAATAAAATGGTGGGAAGGAAACCTATGATTTGCAAGTAGGGAACCATATTCAATGCTCCGATGAAAAGTCCCAGAGCGATAGCCATGGGGAAATCGATAATCAGGAAACCGATGCTGAAAAGAATACCTACGCAGAAAGCAACCAAAGCCTGTCCACGGAAATATCTGTTCATACCATCCTGTACGTCGTGAACCAGGTTGGAGGCAAACGTACGGTATTTATTGGGTAGCAGATGCAACCATCCTTCAGCTATCGCTTCGTAATCCAATAATATAAAGATTACATATAATAATATAATGAAGGAGGCAAGGATGCTGAATAGAATGTTGAGAGATTCTGCAAGCAAAGTCCACACTCTGGGGACGGTATCCTTGATTGCCGCCAGGATATTCTCTTCACTTAATACACGGTTCAACGCCTGAAGATCAATGTTCTCGTGGATAAATTCAGAAAGATTCTTAGGCACATTGTTACCGGCTCCATTGGTGAGGTAAGTCACTAGCAAGTCGTTCATTCTGCCTATTTCCGAAATCATCGGCGGCACTAATAGGTAGAATAAAGTGACTCCGATAACCGTAATGAGGAATAAGGAACAGAAGATGGAAATAATGCGGCTTTTTAATCGTAGCTTATACTGGAAGAATTTGACTAACGGATAGACCATATAAGCTATCAGCCACGCAATAAAGAAAGGTAATAACACTCCGCTAAGACGTTCCACGAGCATTAATATTCCTACAACTAACACACATCCGATGGAACCGCGTATAAAACTGTCGAATGTTATCTTTTTCCTTTCCATAATCTGTTTCTTTTATAGAGTTTATACTTTCTGCTCATCTTCCCCTCGTGCACGGAGATAACATTCCCTGCACAGAGGCTCATATTCGGCTGTTTCGCCTAAAAGAACCTGTTTCTCATTCTTGACTGTACGATGTGAGAAAGAGGCCAGCTGACCACATTTCACACAGATCGCATGAACTTTGGAGACTTCATCGGCAATGGCGCACAATTGTGGCATAGGTCCGAACGGATTTCCTTTGAAGTCCATATCCAACCCTGCAATGATAACACGGATTCCATTGTTGGCAAGCTGGTTGCATACATCAATCAAACCACTGTCGAAGAACTGTGCTTCATCAATACCTACTACATCTATCTCAGAAGTAAACAGTAAAATGCTGGCTGACGAATCGATGGGAGTGGAGGCGATAGAATGGCTGTCGTGAGAGACTACGTCTTCTTCTGAATAACGGGTGTCGATAGCAGGTTTGAATATCTCGACACGTTGTTTCGCGAATTTCGCTCTCTTCATTCTGCGAATCAATTCCTCTGTCTTTCCGGAGAACATAGAACCGCAGATTACTTCGATCCGGCCTCTTCTTCTAGTCTCCTGTATGTGGTCTTCTGAAAATAATACCATGAGATTTTGTGTTTTCTTGATTAAATAAATATGTGGACAAAGGTAAGCAATTCAATGTGCAAGAACTGTTAAATTATCCATTATTTTAAGTTATTGCATAAATTATTCCTACATTCGCACCGTATAAACAATGGACTGACATGAAACAGAAGCTATTAACAGATATTGAGTTGGATGTTCATGAGTTGAAGTATCTCATGGATTCATTTACCAAGGAGCCGACTCCGACTTTGTCTGAACTGTTGAAGCGGAGCATTACACGGATGCAGGGACGTTTGGAAGAACTGCAGCAGGAGGTGGATGCTGTTCAGGTAATTTCTCCGTCAGCTGTGGAAGAGACAGCGGAAGAGGAGGATGAAGTTGCCGGGTCTGAAGAGGATTCCCCCGTGATTATACAATCTCTCGAATCGGTTGTTGTGAAAGAAGATGAGGAAGGAGAAGCCATTGTTGCGGAAGAGAAACCTGTCGTAATAGCGGCAGCTGCAGAGACAGCAGCAGCAGCAGCAGCAGCAGAAGAAGAAGAAGAAGAAGAAGAAGAAGAAGAAGGGAAAAAAGAGGAACCGGCAATTGTTGAGGAACCTGTCGTTGAAACTGTTGTGAAAGAGGAAGAACCTAAATCGGCTGTGTTGGGAGAAAGTCTCAAACTGTCTGCTGGCTTGCGACATGCTATCAGCTTGAATGATTCTTTCCGTTTTTCTCGTGAACTGTTCGGAGGCGACACTGATTTGATGAATCGGGTTATCGAACAGATATCAGTAATGAGTTCCTACAAGACTGCAGTCGCATTTCTGTCCTCGAAAGTCGAATTGAATGAAGAAAAGGAGGCGGTGAACGACTTTCTGGAACTACTAAAGAAATTTTTTAATCAATCAGCATAAAACAAAAACAAGATGGGAAAGCTATATGTGGTGCCTACGCCGGTAGGGAATCTGGAGGACATGACTTTTCGGGCTATCAAAGTCCTGAAAGAGGTCGATCTGATTTTGGCGGAGGATACACGTACTTCCGGTATTTTGCTGAAACACTTTGAAATAAAGAATGCAATGCAATCTCACCACAAATTTAATGAACATAAAACGGTGGAAAGTGTTGTTAATAGAATAAAGGCAGGTGAAACGGTGGCACTAATTTCGGATGCCGGAACGCCTGGAATTTCCGATCCCGGATTTCTGGTTGTTCGTGAGTGTGTACGCAACGGCATTGAAGTGCAGTGCTTGCCGGGAGCAACCGCTTTTGTTCCGGCACTCGTTGCATCGGGATTGCCGAACGAGAAGTTCTGCTTCGAGGGGTTTCTCCCCCAGAAGAAAGGACGGCAGACACGACTGAAGACATTGGCGGAAGAACACCGTACGATGGTGTTTTATGAATCACCCCACCGTCTGTTGAAGACGTTAACACAGTTTGCCGAATATTTCGGTGCTGAACGTCAGGCAACCGTGTCGCGTGAAATATCCAAGCTCCACGAAGAAACAGTTCGGGGCAGTTTGGCTGAATTGATAGAACACTTTACCGCTACCGAACCCCGGGGCGAGATTGTGATAGTATTAGCAGGAATAGATGATTAAATAATTTCATTAAAAAACGTAAAACGTAAACGTATGAAAAAGTTAGCTGTTTTATTTGTATGCGTAGCCATGTTAGCTTCGTGTGATAGCTTTAAAGGTGGAAGTAAAGACCTGAAAGCTGAAAATGATTCTCTTTTGATGGAACTGAACCAGCGCAATGCTGAACTGGATGATATGATGGGTACTTTCAATGAAGTTCAGGAAGGTTTCCGTAAGATCAATGCTGCCGAAAGTCGTGTTGACTTGCAACGTGGAACCATCACTGAAAACTCTGCCAGCGCCAAGCAACAGATTGCTTCTGACATCGAATTCATCTCTAAACAGATGGAAGAAAACAAAGCGCAGATTGCAAAGTTGCAGGCACAGTTGAAGAACAGCAATTACAATTCTGCACAGATGAAAAAAGCTGTTGCTGCTTTGACTGCTGAATTGAACGCTAAACAACAACGTATCGAAGAACTTCAAACAGAACTGGCTTCCAAGAATATCCGTATCCAGGAATTGGATGCTGCTGTCAGCGACTTGTCTGCTGCTAAAGAAACGTTGGCTGCAGAAAACGAAGCGAAAGCTAAAACCGTTGCTGAACAGGAAAAGAGCTTGAATGCTGCCTGGTTCGTATTCGGTACTAAATCTGAATTGAAAGCTCAAAAGATTCTTCAGAGCGGAGATGTATTGAAGAGCGCTGATTTCAATAAGGATTATTTCACTCAAATCGATATCCGTACAACCAAAGAAATCAAGTTGTACTCTAAACGTGCTGAGTTACTGACTACTCATCCGTCCGGTTCTTATGAATTGGTAAAAGATGACAAAGGCCAGTTGACATTGAAGATTACTAATCCTACTGAATTCTGGAGTGTATCCAGATACTTGGTTATTCAAGTAAAATAAGGTAGACATCCCTTTTTGAATTGCCAATGTGCTGATTCCTGGATTCAAGAAATTAGCACATTGGCTTTTTTGTTTCTTATTATACGCATAACTACTGATGAAATATAAAAATCTTTTTTTTGATCTTGATGATACCATCTGGGCTTTCTCTCAAAATGCCCGTGATACTTTTGAAGAAGTATATCAGAAATATTCATTCGACCGTTATTTTGATTCGTTCGATCATTATTATACCCTTTATCAGCAAAGAAATACCGAACTTTGGATTGAGTACGGCGAAGGAAAAATAACGAAAGATGAATTGAACCGTCAACGTTTCTTTTATCCTTTACAGGCTGTGGGAGTGGAAGATGAAGCGCTTGCCGAACAGTTCTCGAAAGATTTTTTCGCGATTATTCCCACTAAAAGTACTTTGATGCCTCATGCAAAGGAGGTATTGGAATATCTTGCTCCTAAATATAACCTCTATATCCTTTCCAATGGATTCCGTGAATTGCAATCATGCAAGATGCGGTCGGCAGGAGTGGACGGGTATTTCAAAAAAGTGATTCTTTCGGAAGATCTCGGAGTGTTGAAGCCTTGGCCGGCAATATTTAATTTTGCCTTGTCTGCCACTCAATCCGAATTGCGCGAATCCTTGATGATTGGTGACAGTTGGGAAGCGGATATAACCGGAGCGCACGGAGTAGGGATGCATCAGGCTTTTTACAATGTGACGGAACGGACTACTTTCCCTTTTCTTCCCACTTATCACATACATTCCTTGAAAGAATTAATGGATTTATTATAGGTTTTCTGGATTAAGTCGTATTTTTGTTGCGTTTTAATTTTGCATAAAATACGATATAATCATGGATAGTACGCTTCTGCCTTTTGCCTTACTTTGTTTCACTTCATTCTTTACATTGACCAACCCATTGGGAACGGTGCCTGTCTTCCTTACCATGACTCATGGTATGACGGATAAGGAACGTCAGTCTATCGTACGTCGCGCCACCATTGTGTCGTTTATTACAATAATGGTATTTGTCTTTGCCGGGCAGTTTCTTTTTAAGTTTTTCGGTATTTCTACCAATGGCTTCCGTATTGCCGGTGGGGTGATTATCTTCAAGATCGGCTTTGATATGCTTCAAGCCCGTTATACACCAATGAAACTGAAAGATGAAGAAATCAAAACGTATGCGGATGATATCTCCATTACTCCTCTCGGCATTCCTATGTTATGCGGTCCCGGAGCGATTGCCAATGCTATTGTCTTGATGCAGGATGCACATTCTTATGAAATGAAGGGAATTTTGATCGGCACTATTGCCCTGATTTATCTGCTGACTTTCTTTATTCTTCGTGCTTCTACGAAATTGGTAAACGTATTGGGCGAGACGGGAAACAATGTAATGATGCGCCTCATGGGATTGATTCTGATGGTAATTGCGGTGGAATGTTTCGTCAGCGGATTGAAACCGATTTTGGTGGATATTGTGAGAGAGGGGATGCTTCCTTGATGATAAAAGATAGAAGGGTTGAAGAGTCCTTAAAATGAAATTTATCTTTGCTGTAAAAAATGAACTACCCTTATAGAAGTTAATAAGATATATATAAATAAAGCCGTAAATGGATGACAACTATCAGGAATATTTTATTTTAAATTACTTTTGTAAAAAATAGATTCCCGAGTTTTTTTATAACCCCCTTAATAGAAATGAGACTAAAACTCCAAGGCTTGCCAAAGAGTTTAGTCTCATTTTTACCTTTATAAATCAGTATCTTTTTTATATCTTGGAATTGGATATATTGTATCTACTCTTTTTTATTTCATTAAAAAGAAGTGAATTGTTTATGGATTCTGATCAGTGGCAATATTTAAGCTTTCATTACCGTCGAACTCTGTCATTGGAATCATCATCGTCATTTCCCAGTCTTCCGGATCAATATAACGTCTGTAGTCTAATAGACGTGCTCCTTCTCCCCATTATTCGATACGATGTTGAAGTAAATGTTTCTTACGTAAAACTATTTATGTATATATTTATAAATAATAAGACCTGCAATTTCGATTAATTCTAAAATTGCAGGTCTCATCTACTTATTTAAAACTTATCCTTATATGGAGGCAATATTAAAAAATGTTTTATCGAGGTAGATTATCACTCCATCCCTCTGTTTGTATAACTCCAAAACCTGAATTAACTTCAAAAGAAGGTATTGGGTACACAAATTTTGCGATGTTGAAATTAGTGTACGATCCATCTGCTACACTAATAATTTTGCCTAATCTTCTTGCATCAAAGAAGCGATGTCCTTCTTGAACCAGTTCTAATTTTCTTTCTTTGTCAATCACATCAATAATCGTCTGATCCTCTGCAATTTCACTATCATCCAAATCCGGGTTTCTTTTTGCCGCTACTTCCAACAGTTTTTCTTTAGCTTTACCATAATCAGGAGTTGATTGTTTTGCATATGCTTCTGCCTGTATTAAATACATTTCAGGCAGTCTGAAAACCGGCAAGTTAGAAATCTGATTATTGGTTGTGATACCACGCATTTTTCCACCAGTCCACGTACCGCCAAGAAGTGCCAGACGAATATCATTAGATGAATATTCTGCTATTGTTGCGCTGTTAATAGACAAACCGTATTTATTCCATAAAGTATTCAGAGCATTAGCAGATAAATAATCATCTTCGGCTTTTGCTATAAAGAAAATGTCTTCTGTCGAAACAGCCAATGTCGTGTACATATTCTTATAGTCTTCTTTGGTTGATACAATTGTACCACCACTTAGGGTTATTGCCTCTTGAGCCGCCGTAATAGCCCCTTCGTAATTTTTCATATAGAGTTTTACGCGAGCTTCAAGTGCAGCAACTGCAGCCGTATTCATATACTGTTTACCTACATTTTCAACACCTTCTTTAGCATAATATTCTTTAGCCTTCGTTATATCATCAAGAATCAGGCTATAATTTTGTTCTACACTAACTCTTGACACCTGTGAATAGGCAGGGACGGGCTCAGTAACGTTTACGATACCTAATGTCGTTTTGTTGGCTTCCGAATATGGCAAACCAAACATGTTAGTCAAATAGAAAGAGCAGAGGGCTTTAATAGCATAGGCTTGAGCGATGCATCCTTCCACTTCTGCCAGATCCCCCTTTGTTACTTCTTTAAATGAAGCACCTTCTTTAATGATACGTGCACAACGGTCGATAGCCCAATATCCGTATGCCCATATTTCTTCTATGTATGAATTAGTATCCAGTATCTGATAGCGGAAGATGTCATAGAAATGAGACGTTGCAACGGAATGTGAAGTGATATCCGTTGGCGCATCTCCAATTGCTAATACATCACGTCCCAGAAAACGATATGAACCTAATGTGTAATATACACCATTTAGAGCGTTCTGAAAATCTTGGGTAGTAACCAAGGCTTCTTCTGTCGGAACAGAAGTTGATGGCGTTTCTGTCAAGAAGTCATCGCATGCGGTGAATGAAATTGCCATCCAACCGGTTAATAAAGCAAATAATATTTTCTTCATTGTCATAAATTTCTAAAGTTATTTTTTAGAAGCTAAGATTAAGACCGAACATGATATTTCTAGGTACAGGATATGCCCAAGACTGCATACCGGTAGATCTAGTTTGTGGATCAAATCCTATAAAATCTTTAGCAGTGATAGTGAACAAATTGTCAGCAGAGATATAAACTCTTAAATTGTCAATAGCCACTTTATTCATAAGGTTCTTCGGAAGAGTATATCCTAAAACCATGGATTTCATTCTCAAATAAGAACCGTTCATTAAGAAACGGCTGGAATTAGTTTCTGCTCCCGAGTTGTCTCCAGCTACAAATTTGGGTACGTCGGTTATATCTCCCGGCTTTTGCCAGCGGTTGTCATAAACATAGTTAGATACCGGACCTAAGAAATAATGTCCAACCTGCATATCAAATGCAAATCCGGAGTTATATACTTTATTTCCCAAGGTGAAACTGGTATCAAAAGAGAAGTCAAAACCTTTGTATTTGAAATTCATTCCAAAGCCACCATAAAATTTAGGATCGGCAGAACCTACAATTCGCTGACCGGCCTCATTTACATTTTTTGTTTTCTCATCCCCTTCTTGTCCTTTATACCACATTGCTTCTCCTGTTTCAGGATCCACTCCTGCATATTCCGGCATATAGAATGTATTATACGCCTCGCCAACTTTTCTGATAGTTAGAGTATTCTCAATTGGTTTTTCTGTGGCAAGTTTTATGATTTTATTTTTATTTGCCGTACCAGTGAAACGAACATCCCAACTGAAATCCTTATTTCTAAGTACGTTAGCGTTAATCAAGAATTCTATACCTTTGTTTTCCATCTCACCTACATTTTTTAGGATAGACCCGAATCCAGTTGTGTAAGAAAGTGGTACATCAAATATCATATCTTTTGTCCGTTGGTTATAATAATCTACTTCGAGTGTCAGTCTTTCAAAGAAAACAGCATGGATACCGATATCGGCTTTTGCAACAGTCTCCCATTTTAGATCCGGATTGGCTATTTGGTAAGGAATAGCTCCTGGTTTACCATTATAAGAATATCCATAATTATATAATCCCATTGCTGCATAATAACCAATATCCTGATTACCTACAGTTCCATAACTACCTCTGATAGTCAAATCTGTCAACCAACTTTTGGTATTTTCCATAAAGCTTTCGTTAGAGATTCGGTATTTTGCTCCTATAGACCAAAAAGGAGCCCATTTGTTGTTTACACCAAATCTTGACGAGCCGTCATAACGGAAACTGCCTGACAGATAATATTTATCATTCAAGTTATATTCTGCATTCATAAAGAATGAAGAAAGAGTGCTTGCTTTGGTTGAAGATCCCGCCCCTGTTGGCTTGGAAGCATTGTCCAATTCAAAAACAGCATCACTAGGATATCCACTGGCAGCTGCATAAATTGTTCTATAAGATATTTTCTGTGCTTCTTGTCCCAACAACACATTCAAATGATGCATGTCTTTGAAAGTGCGGTTGAAGTTTACGGTATTGGTAATGGTCAAGGTTGTTGCCCTTTCCTGATTTCTTTGACCAAGCATACCGCTACCGGAATATTGAGGATTATAAATTGAACTGTAAAAGAACTCGTCCAAGTCAATTAAGCTCAATCCTGCATTTGTCTTCCATGTTAAGCCATCAATAATATTATAAGTAAAATATGGATTCACAACCAATGTAATCTGCTTTTGATTGCGTTTATCACCTTTTTCTTTATCGTTAATGGCTACAGGATTATAATTAACATTTGTATTATATGTTCCATCTTCATTGCGCACCTGTTCAAACGGACGGATGTCATATACTGCTACAATAGGATTAGTATATTGGCTTTCAGTCATAGTGTTGTTTATATCGGAGAGTGCTCCATTCACAGAAAGTCCATATCCTATCCGCCCGCTTTTTCCATCTAAACTAATACGTCCGCTATAGCGTTTCATTCCAGTTCCGATGACGATACCTGTATTCTGAAAATATCCTCCACTAATATAATAGCGCAAATTTTCATTCCCACCTTGAGCACTGATATCATATTCTTGTGAAAAACCATTTTGCAGAATCTCCTTCAGCCAATCCACACTCTTGATATTTTGCGTCAAGTCCACATTATACCAATCCATAACATAGGCATTCAGCCATTCAGCAGAAGTCATGCCATCCTCACCGTCATATCCTGCATTTGTTAGTCCTTCGGTCCAGATCTCTTTGTATTTATCCAGATTTGTCGTACGATAATTATGATCTATCTTACCTACAAAACTAGTTCCGACTTTTGCATTCACATTAAAACGCGCTTTTCCCAGACTACCTTTTTTAGTAGTAACTACAATTACTCCATTCGCTGCACGAGCTCCATAAATAGCTGTAGCTGTAGCATCTTTCAAAACTGTGATGGACTCAATGTCGTTAGGATTGATATTAGCCATCGGACTTGCCGCCATATCCCCTGTCCCGGCTTTGTTATAAGCCCCCATTTTGTCTGTGTAAATGGCAATACCATCAATTACGTATAAAGGTTCGGTTCCAGAATTCATTGAACCAACTCCACGAATAGTAGTAGAAGCGTATGCACCAGGTTGTCCAGTCAAGCTATTTACTTGTAAACCAGCTACTGATCCTTCCAAAGACTTCATAAAGTTTGCATCTGTTTTTTTCATCAAGTCCTTGTTATCCACCGTTTGGGCAGATCCCGTAAATGCCGCTTTTTTAGTTACCCCATATCCGGTTACCACAACCTCATCTATTAGCTGTGCATCAGATTTGAGAACCACTCGCAAATTGGGCTTTATCGCCACTTCCTGCGTCTGCATACCAATGTACGAAATCTGCAAAGTCTTTGCAGAACTTGGTACATTCGACAAATTAAAATTACCATCTACATCTGTGATTGTACCCAGAGTGGTACCTTTTACCAACACAGAAGCGCCAACAACTGGCTGCCCGTCTTCTTCAGAAATCACAACGCCTGTGACCTTTTGAGTCTGGGCAGTTACTAGGCCTATGCCCACAAAAAGGCATGCCAATAACAGCATTAATTTTCTTTTCATAAATTCTCTCTTAAAGTTTAACTTTA
>OGMQ01001314.1_pt1 | contig 10919 bp, 7 predicted proteins | sample 1573291 | NCBI WGS metagenome assembly OGMQ01 (sample SAMEA2582008, study PRJEB24529) | metagenome | biome: Human gut stool | place: China | collected 2011
CCTTAGCCTGCGCCTAGTTGTCCTGCTTCATGGCCTGCTTCATTTCCACCGGATTGCCTACCAGTTCAAACTTCAGCTTCTCGGCAAACTCGCCCAGTTTCTTCACGGCAGCGCTTGCCCAGGTATATGAACCGAAGTAACCCATCACACGATTCTTCATTTCACGGGCAGCCACCTTGCTGAGCAGTGACTCCATTTCCGGATACAGGTGCATGTTGTAAGTAGTACATCCCACAATCAGACCTTTGTATTTGAATATATCAGCCAGGATATAAGAATGGTGCGTATGAGAAACATTGTGCAGCACGATGTTACGGATGCCCTGTGCGCTCAGTTCTTCAGCAATGGCTTCAGCCAGTTCTTCCGTATTGCCGTACATGGTACCATAAGCAATCACCACACCTTCTTCGCCTTCGTAACGGCTCAGCTTGTCATACATTTCCACTACCTGAGGAATCTTTTCTTCCCACACCGGTCCGTGAGTCGGACAGATGGTCCGGATGTCCAGTCCGCTGCATTTCTGCAAAGCCTTCTGTACCGGATTGCCGAACTTGCCCACGATATTTGCATAGTAACGGCGCATTTCGTTCCAGTAGATATCCGTATTGATGTTGCGGTCGATGCAGCCACCATTCAGCGCACCGAAGCAACCGAAGGCATCACCCGAGAACAGGATTTTCTCTGTTTCATCGTATGTCACCATCGTTTCCGGCCAGTGAACCATCGGAACCAGATAGAAGCGCAGGTTGTGATGGCCCAGTTTCAGGAAGTCTCCGTCGCCGACTACATAACGTTCGCCCGTCACACCATAGTAACCTTCCACCATGTCGAAAGTCTTCTTGTTACCCACCAGCACGATTTCCGGATAATATTGTTTAATCAGCGCAATGGCTCCCGAATGGTCCGGTTCCATGTGATTGATGATCAGATAATCGATCTTGCGGTCACCGATCACGCTGCGAATCTTCTTCAGATACTGTTCAAAGAAAGCCACATCTACCGTGTCCACCAGCGCTACCATGTCATCATCTGCAATCAGATAAGAATTGTATGATACGCCGTACGGCAACGGCCACAGATTTTCGAACAACGCTTTTGTGCGGTCGTTCACACCTACATAATGTACTTTACCTTTAATTTCCATCTTTCTGTTTCTTTTATATATTGTTGTTGTTAACTAACTGTTTTTATGCCCGTCCGCTTTCCGGTATGCCTTTCCCTGCCAGGCATCGCGTTCCTTCATGCGCTTCTTGACACGGTCGGTGAACTCATGGTTCTTCAGTCCCCAGTCAGGCGCAATCAGCAATTCCCTGGGCGACTGCGAAACGAAACGCTCCAGAATCAGATCCGGCCGGAGATGCTCTACATAATCGATAACCAGATCAATGTATTCATCAGCCGAAAACAGGTGAAATTCCTCCGGATGCAAGGCATACTCATGCGCCATGCGCGTTCCGCGAATGAGCTGAAGCTGGTGCATCTTCAGCGTTGTGAGCGGCAGTTCCGACAGACGTTCCGCCTGCTTTATGAGATCTTCCCGGCTCTCTCCCGGTAATCCCAGGATCACGTGTCCGCCCGTACGGATGCCCCTTGCAGCCGTTCTGCGCACCGCATCCTCCGTACATGCAAAGGAATGCCCGCGGTTGATCCGCTCCAGAGTCCGGTCGTCCGCACTCTCGATGCCATATTCCACCAGCAGGAACGTCCTGCGGTTCACTTCCTCCAGATAATCCAGCAAGCTGTCGGGCATACAGTCGGGACGCGTCCCGATCACCAGTCCCACGACTCCTTCCACCGCCAGCGCCTCCTCATACATGCGCTTCAGCAGTTCCAGTTCACCATAAGTATTGGTATATGCCTGAAAGTAGGCCAGGTATTTCATCTGCGGATATTTGCGTGCGAAGAAACGCTTTCCCTCTTCCAGCTGCATCGTAACGCTCCGGTCGTCCCTGCAATAAGCCGGGTTGAAAGTCTGATTGTTGCAATACGTACACCCTCCAAAACCCTTCGTTCCGTCACGGTTGGGGCAGGTGAAACCGGCATTGACCGAAATCTTCTGTACCTTGAACGGGAACTCTCCGGCCAGGAAACCGGCAAAATCGTTATATCGCATGCTATTGTCCATCTTTCGTCAGATTTTCAAGCACAAAGATACGTTTTTTCACGGAATCGGCAAAAAAGTAAGTTTACTTAAAATTCCACGTATCACAATCCATGGTGGAAATATTGATCTGCCTCAACCGACCGTATATTTCAACTTAACCGACTAAGGAAAGATCCGGCTTCGACGAAACAAAACATTGGTTTCAACGAAACGAAACAAGTGTTCTGACGAGTGGAAATAATTGTTCCACTGAGTGAAACTTTTTGTTCCACCTAGTGGAAACAAAAGTTTCATATAGAGAAAACAAAAGTTTCACCCTGTCGAAACAGAAGTTTTGTCAGCATAAAACAAAAGTTTCGTGCAGAGAAAACAACTGTTTCCTTTGCACGAAACTCTCTTATCGTCCGCAACCTGCGAAGGTAGCAGGCTGCCGGTTCAATCAAAACACCTGGATCTCATCGAAATTTCCATTATCCGAAAGTAAATTAGAGAACTCTAATCATAATCATATTCCAGGCTGAAATCATCAACCCACATGGTTGCTCCCGGTCCCCCCGTAAAGTAATCTCCATACTTACTTGCCGAGCAGACGAGCAAAATATACTTCGGAACACGGCTCGTGGAACGATAATCCAGTTCGATTTCAAACTCACGATATCCGGACACCGTCTCTCCGCAATTCATTTCTCCATAAGCAATGATATTCGGATCATTCTTATCGAAGTACTTTGAATTCTTCGGATTTGTCCGGATCTCCACAGGTTCACTCCAGTCGCCTAATGCAATCCAGACGATACAGGTGTCCGGTTTTCCCATCAAATCTGCATGGGCGTTATCTGTATAAGCAATGTTCGCTGTCGTATATTTGAAATGTCCCTTCAATTTTGTCGGACGGGCAGTGAACTCACGTCCAAATCCCAGAATACCATTGGTTCCATCCGTAGCCCGGTATTCCCCGACAAACAAGTTACCGGCAGCAAACTTACCGATTGATCCGATACCTACAAATTTTGATCCCAGTACAGCGGCCAGACTTCCGGACGCAGCACCACTCCAGACATCTGTAGTCGACTTTGTAATGTTATCTTCAGCCGAAAGTGTGGTACTACCCCAGTTTCCGGTATCCCAGAATGAGTTATCACCTTCCTTCCATGGACAGATCACTTTACCGTTCTGATACCAGTCTTCAAATCCTCCATTAGGTAAAGTTGCTTCCTCTCCGGTCGTAAAACTTTGCTCTGCGCCCATTTCATCTCCTGAATAAGCGCGGCAGACATACTTCGTGTTAGGCGACAAATGAGTAAGACGTGCAACAAAACTTCCTTTGTCATGTGTAACTTCCGATGAGCTGACGCGTATCCATTCTTCCGCACCTTCCTCTTTATACTCACAGCCGTTGTCCTGTCCCTCAAGTCCGAATCCATTGACCCAGGCCACTTTGGTCCATGCATCAACCGATGACACTCCCACCTTGACATCCGACAGATTCACATACAAAGTCCATTCTTCATCCACAAAGTCGCTGTATTTCACCTGAACCTTTGCGTAAGCAAAATTCTTTGTTTTTTCCCATTGAAGTTCAGGAACTCCATTCACACCATTGTAAGTTGCCCCTAAAGGTCCCAGTTTCAAATCAGTTACTGAAATCACATCCAGTCCTTTATCTTTCGGAAGGTTGACAGAAGCTTCCCGGATATCCGGATAAAAATAAGCCTGCCCGATCTGTCCTTCGACCGAAAAAATCCGCTCGATCGTCTGATTGGCTATGATAGTCCAGGGATAATCCTGATACAAAGACAAAGTAATCTGAAGCGGAGTTGTCAGATCCACTACTGTATCCGAAGGAATGGAAGCCTTTCCTCCCTCCGTAACTTCCAGACTCTGGATATGTACCTTACGGATATTTACTGTCTCATCCAATTCCACCGTTGCCGTACGGTCATCATTGGAGAGCAACGTTGTTCCCACTTGCCCTTCTACGGTCAGTCCGGTCAGATATAACTTCACTGTCGGATAAGGAAAATCATTCTCGATACATGCCGAAAGCAAAAAGACAGCCAGGCATGCCCAATATCCCAATATTCTTGAAATTCTCTTCATACTCATCAGATACAGACAGTTATACCAATATTAATGTTAAACAGATTGATCTTGAAGTTTGCACCACTGTTCGTACGCTTGCCCTCTTCTCCGTTGCTTTTCTTCTGCTTCTCCCAGTTGTAGGTAAAACCGGCAACACCGAAAGAAACTTCAGCTCCCACATTCGGCATGATAAAAATAGCAATACCGGGATTGATACCTACCCGAAGCTGATTGATTGTTGAATCCGTATATTTCAATGTTTCATCCTTACCCCGGGAAAAACGGGCAGATCCGGTACTATATCCCAAAGTCGTTTCATTAAACAAACCGAACAGTCCCTTCGGATCCAAACCGACATAAGAGCGATGGAAAAAATTAAACGAATAAGAGTCATCCGTATAGCGAATGTCCTTCAATGAAATATCCATATCCTCAATATTCAATGCCAGATTATCGATACCGCCTGAAATACGTGAATAACCAAACTTCAGACCCACGACCACATTATCAGCTACTGCATATCCGACAAAAGGATTCACAGACAGCGTGCGAAGATCCAGATCAATATCCTTGAGCAAGGAGAACAACAGACGGCTGTTGTCACTTTCAAAATTAAATACTGAAACCGTGACACCACCAATCCATTTGTGCTTGGGAACAAAACGGTAATTAATGATACCACGGTCATACCGCCCTACTGGCTTCGTACGGATAATGCGCGAAGAGTCAACCGGCATTTGTGTTTCCGGAATCGGAACATAAACCGTATCGTGGACAACGACCAGCTTATAACGGATCGCAGAGTCTCCCCGGACCACAGTCAGGGAATCCGCCTCCTGAGCATGAGTATGCAGACAACTCAGACACGCAAACAAAAAGAAACAACTATATAAAAATTTCATCATGTTTACAAATAAAATGCAATTCCCAAACCTATTGAGAAAATATTAATCTTAAAATTGGCAGAAGTAGACGACTGTTCTCCCGTCTCTACCTGATTGGTGACCTGTCTTTTCTTTCCAAAATTGACTCCCAGTACACCGACACTGACTTCCACAGCCGTATAGTTATTAATGAAAGCCACCAGACCGGGAGCGACTCCAAATCCCAAGTCCGTAGACTTGGAATATGTACCCGTCAGTGCCTCTCCTTCTCCGTTGGCAACCTTTGACTGACTTCCTCCAACTTCCAGCTGTGTCTCACTGAACAGAGCAAACCGTTTACTGTCTCCCAGCGGTATGTAATTCCGGAAAATCGCCATGGCCGAATAAGAATGCTTCAACTGATAAATGTTATTGATGTCAAACTGGTTTTCATCATCCAGATTCAATTGAGTTTCATCCATTCTTACCAGGGTACGTCCGTATTTAAAACGGCCTCCCAATGCCATGTTATCCTTCAATGCATACGCAAACATCGGGCTGACTTTAAAGGAATAGCCATCCGCATTTATTTTCTCTACAATCAGAAAATCGTAGTTGTTTTCCGTGTGTTCCGAATACGAAACAGAACTTCCGACTATCCATTGTCCTTTAGGAACAAAGACTTTAGGCGGAAGTTTCTTTTGCGAACTTTGCGCGTGCACCCCCAAGGCGCAACACGCAAAGCATAATAGATATATTAATTTTCTCACTTACTCACTTACTAGAAGTTTATTCATAAATCAGTTCCATGTCGTCAAGCCACATTTTACTAGAGGTACTTCCCTGGAAGTAATCACCAAACTTACTTGCAGAAGCTACAATAATGATAGATGTCGGTTTCCGTTGGTTACCACCAAAATTATCGTAATCTAAATTAATTGTCAACTCTTTGTAACCACCATTTTCATTATAAGCTTCATCAAAAGTTTTTTCTCCGTATGCAATAATACCATCACCGGAATAAGTACCTTTTTCAGTACTGAATAAACTGGAAGCATTCTTGGTTTGAACAACAAACGGCCAAGTTCCCTTGTCACTATATGTTTGTCCGGCCCAATCTCCAACAGCGACATAAATAATACCTTTATCTGTTTCTTCTTTGGCAATTTTGTCACCTCCGACGTCTACAGAACCTGGCTCATAACGGACATATACCTTCAAAGCCTTCGGACGACTTGTACAAGGACGTCCCCATCCCAAAACTCCATCCGTGCCATCTGTAGCAAGATACTGTCCCGTAAATATATTACCAGCTGCAAACTTTATAACAATCTTTTTAGATGTCAATAAAGCGGCATAACTTCCAGGCTGAGCACCACTCCAGACTTCTGTAGTAGATTGAGTTATATTACCACTTGCACTAAGAGTAGTACTTCCCCAGTTTCCGGTATCCCAAAACGGAGAATTTGCTCCGGTTTGCCAAGGACAAATAACCTTACCGTTTTCCTGATGCCAATCCTCAAAACTTGCATTTTCCGGCTGGAAAGTCGTTTCTGTAGTAAATTCACAGGTAACAGTTGATGCTTGCGTTCCATCCATTGCCTGATATTCATAGGTTGTACCCGGAGTTAATCCTGTAATCTCTTTGCTAAAAGTTGATTCTGTCAAGTCCGCATCTACGGTAGTCCATGAAGAACCAGCCCCCTTCACACGATACTGGAATTTCGGTGTAGAAGCCAACGTACCGGTTACCTTTCCATGAAGAGTAGCTTTGGATGTCCAAATTTCATAAGGAATTGCTTCAGTGGTTGCAACAGTAGCATTCGAAACAACAATGTTCCATGTAACCATCCGCTGCTTGCCATTCTTATCTGTTGCTGTCAAAGTAGTCGTTACCTGTCCTTCCTGTGCCGTCATCTTGGCTATCAGTTCTTCTGAGAACTGGATTTTCCAGGTTCCGCCTGTTTCCATAATCGCATTTGGAGCATGTAAAGAAATTCCGCTAGCTTCTACACTGGCATCCTTTCCTCCCAGATTCATCAGATCCATACTATTAGCCGGAACTCCAAACTCTGTAAATCTATCATTTTGCAGCAAAGCTCCCTTCAAAGGAGACGAGGTAGATACAATCAAATAATAAGTTCCCTTTGTGTTTGTAGCCAGATACATCGGTTGTTCCAAATCATATTCAATATTATCTGCATCCTTACAAACGATAACCGGGCGCTGTTTTATCCCAATAGTAGTAGTTTCTTCTGATAATGGGGTTTCATCAACACTCAAAGTCAACCATGCACCACCTGTAGTCTCTTGTCCTGTGGCTGTATATTTACAAGTCATATTATATAAGGTAGCAGGCTGTGCATCTGTCAACTCTGTAGTCTGTTCATACGTGCCACCCGTCAGTTTAGTTGCCGTAAACTTACATGTCAGCTTTCGGTTATCGGCAGGCAGGCTGAAATAACCTTTTGCATCGGCATTGGCAGATGAATAAACCAGTTCACCGGTAGCAGAAGTAACAGTAACCTGACAATCTCCTTCGAAAGCCTCTTTCAAAGATTCATCCCATGTAAAAGCCAATACAGTATTGGCAATACCACATTTCACTTCAACCGGACTCTGCTGGCCTTTGGTTATTGTAAACTCTTCATTTCCTTCAAAGAAGCGCTGATCGAATGAGGCCGCCACAGAATCACCTGCAGTAACACGAACTGAATAAGTTCCGCTCATCAAAGGAATACTGGAAGGAACATTATCTGTTCCTTCATATTTCCGTACCAGACTGGTTTCATTATAAATACGGACTTTGCAAGCCTGTTCCAGTTGAGTCTGCTCTTCACTGCTCAACGTACGGGATGCAACAGTTATCTTGTCAGACATACCTACAGACAACTGTAACGTACCTTGTTCCCCGGCAATATCTCTGTCCTCTTTACATGCTCCAAGATAGAGCAAGGACATACATATAATTACTATTCTATATACCTTATTCATAATACTCATTTCTTTGGAACATTGATAACTAATGATTTACTTTCTGTTTTTCCCTGATTATCTGTTACTACAATATTAAAAGTATGAGTACCATCAAAAGGTATTAACAGACTAGTAAAAGTACTTATATCAAAATCTAACTCTGTCTTATCTTTAACAGCTGTTCCATATGGAAGTCCCAGTTCTGCAATCATACTCTCTTTATCACCAGGATTTGCCAAATCAAAAGTGCCAAAACTTGCTCCAATAGACCCAAAATCCTCATTATCCGATGATATTGTTACTTTCAGATTTTGAATACCAGCAGGTGCCTCTATACCAACAATCAATGTTGTCGCCCCAGTAATTGTCTGAGTCTGATCTATATCAAAAGGACTTCCTCCCAGATCCTTACCCGTAATAGAAATATCGCTTGTTATTCCTCCTTCTCCATCACCATCTCCGTCACCAGGTTCTTCTCCTCCGTCTGTCGGGAAATCATCTATGCCCGGTTCTTCTCCCGGATTAACTCCTACAGTTTCATCAGAAGAGGTCATGGAAGAGTCTATATTAATAGCAATATTTAAATTTCCTCCTACACTATTATTTCCATCATCCACCGGAGAAAGCACATACTTAATAATATTATACTGTCCTGCTTGTACATTTTCCACACGTTTTACTTCCGTCACAGATTCTCCATCAATTGTTCCTTTCAATGTAATATCCATTGAACCAGCAGAAGCCGGAGCAATCAAATAAGCCTTACGGATCTCTGAAGAAGGTATATCCAATGAATTATCTCCAATCTTCACAGTTGTTACCACATCTTCTCCCATTAGTTTACGGAGTTCCTCATCGTACTCAACAGAAATCATCACATTGGCAAGTCTGCAAGTTAATGCAGATACTTCTGTCAATTCATTTTCCTTAATTGTAAACTGCTCAGTTGAACCTGTATAGAAAGGAACATCAAAACCATTGGTAGCTGCCTCTGCAGAAGAAGCCACAACAGTATAGGTACCAACCGGTAAAGAAATAATTTCCGGCATCTCGCTGTAAGTGTATTGTTCCACCTGCTCTCCCTGACTGTTCTTGATAGTCAGCAGAAAGTTGCTTACATCAACTCCTGCACGGGATTGAGGATATGCTACTGTATCAACTTTCAAATCCACCTCCATCTTCATGGAAGCCAGACTCAACTGCCCTGTCACATCTGTTGCTCCTGTTTCCATTTTCTCACTATGGCACGCACTAAATGTAAAGAGTACAGCCATCAGTGTCAAACAGATTAAAAATATATTCTTCATATTATAGGCTTTATTTTTTATTCGTAAATCAATTCTACATCGTCAATCTTTAAGAAACTACCAAAATGTGCATTCCAAGAATCAGCACAATCCGTTAATGTTAAAGTCCCATTTTTCTGTAAATCATTCTCTGTGAATGACGTTTTATTAGTTGACAAAAATTGAACAGAAATAGATGTTGCTTTTAATAAGCTGTTTGTATATTCCAAAGATATGGTATGTTGTTGATACTCTAAATCTTCAGAAGAATATGCTTCTGGCACATACTCACCTGCAGCTATTACCGTTTCTCCAGATTTTACTTCCACCAAAACTTTAAAAGCATCGGTTTTATATGGTTTATACTTATACCAAAAAGACAGGCCCAACGGACGAGTATTAAAACTATGCCCTAACGATTTATGTTCTGATTTATCAGACCAACTATAAGATCCAATAAAAATACTACCCGCAAAAGCCGACTCTGGATACATTGATGTAGAAGTACTGGCATACTCACCACCTGATCCTGAAGTATGAATTTCTGCGGCTTTACCTTCTCCCGTACGAGTATCATATGTATATATAACAGCAGGGCATGTCGTTACATAAACAGGAGCCACTGTCCATGCCTGAGCTCGCTCATTATTAGTCGACCACCAATGCCCCTCATCTCCCTGCTGAAAAGGATAGTAAAAAAACCACTTAATATTTTTAAATAGCCCCACAGACCACTGCTCTTTAGAATCTGTATACCAATCATCAAAGCCTGAATTAGGGATCTGAGTCTTTGCTTCTGTTGTAATAGGTAATTCTCCTGAATAAGTTACTACTTCTCCACTACGTTTATATGCAGCACGCAATGTATAAGCCACACCATTAGTATCTGTAGCCCCTTCTCCCATACCTGTCAGAAGGAACAAACCTTTTTCACTATCGTACGACTGATTAGGCCACACTTTCCATACCTCACCATCTTTGTATTGAATTTCTACAGTGGAAGAAGAAATAGTACGAGATGCACGAGATTTTGCAGATGCTTCTACTTTTACATAAGCTTTAGTAGCCCACACATCTACATCACCGTTCTTCAAAGACAAAGTTAGTTCAGGATCTTCTACTTTAAATGTCTTTTCAATAGTCTTTGAGCCATATTCAGCTTTGAACTTCACATCACTTTCTGTATCAATCAAAGGATCCGGATAAGTTAAGGTAACAGTATGTGTAGTACCTTCACTGGAGATTGAGACATTTTCTGATGTAAACAGCTGAAAAGCACCTAAATTATAATAATAGAACTTCACTTTCGAAGCATCGCCTTCCAAATTCATTGTAAAGCTCATCGTATTACTTCCATAAGGTACAGATTCAGGCAATGTTACTGCGAAACCATTGTTACGGCTCGTTACGTTCAACACCAAAGGAGTTTCTGTTGTTTTTCCATATACATCGGTAGCAGTCAGTGTAAAGGAGTGTTCTTCGTTTCCGTCTCCGGTGCAATATAAATAAGGTACTACATTCTGAAACTCAACCGTAGCAATCTTATCGTGAGTACTTCCCAAACCTTTCATTACGAGACCAAGTTCAGTCAGCTTCTGCTGATCTTCG
>OGMQ01001323.1_pt1 | contig 10873 bp, 7 predicted proteins | sample 1573291 | NCBI WGS metagenome assembly OGMQ01 (sample SAMEA2582008, study PRJEB24529) | metagenome | biome: Human gut stool | place: China | collected 2011
AAATGCAATTTTGAAAGAATCCTATGATTTCTGAACAAAATAATGTAGCTTTGCAGCCTAAACCATAGACAAATATGATGAGAATTACTACTTTATGTTCAGCGTTTATTCTGTCAATCTTATCGTTATCGCTTTTTGCACAGGAATCTGTCGATCCCTCTCCACTTCCGACTGACTCTCTGCAGCCTGCTCCTGAAGCGATTAAACCTGCCAAAACGGTTAAATCTTCAACAGTTGTGGCAAAAGCCAGAGTCGTGAAAGCAGATACGCTTTCGGCGGAGCTTCAGAAATATTTGATGCTCAAACTGAATATGTCGGGGCCGACTCCCAAACTGGATACCGTTTCTTATTTATATAATAAGTATGTCGCGCAATTAGATTATTTGAACGACCTGTCTGTGCCGCCACGTTATATTCCGTCTGATCCCGATTATTTTCGTCTGTTCACACCATTGGCATATTATTATGCTCCGATGGCACAATATTCGAAATTGGAATGGAAACCTATGCAATGGGACACCACTCCTCAACTGACAGCGGAACTTCTGCCTTATGATACCCTGGCATTTACCAAAACCCAGCGTGCCGAGAAAATAGTGAACAGTGCATTGATGGATCTTTATTTGGAACGTCCGAACTTGGTTGTCACTACAGAAGACCGCATCATGAGTCGTGATGTATTCCGTCACGATGTGAAGCCGAAAATATCTCCCAAAGCAAACGTTATTCATCTGTTTCAACCGGAAAATATGGATGATAATGTAGGGAAAGCCAATATGAAGATTAGTCGGCCGAACTGGTGGGTGACCGGAGGTAACGGATCGTTGCAGATCAGCCAGAACCACCTTTCGGATAACTGGTATAAGGGAGGTGAAAGTAACTTCTCCGGATTAGCCACTTTTCAGATTTTTGCCAACTATAATGACAATGAAAAGGTGCTGTTTGAAAATCAGCTGGAAGCTAAAGTAGGTATGACTTCCACTCCGTCAGATGAATACCATAAATATCTGTTCAATACAGACCAATTTCGTTTGTATAATAAATTAGGTTTGAGAGCTTTCAAGAATTGGTATTATACCATTTCGTCCGAGTTTAAGACACAGTTTTTCAACGGATATAAAGCTAACAGCGAAGAATTGGTTTCATCTTTCATGTCTCCGGCAGATTTGGCGGTCAGTGTCGGTATGGATTATAAATTGAGTAAGAAGAAATTTAATCTTTCTGTGTTTATGGCGCCGTTGACTTATAACTTGCGTTATATCGGTAATTCTGAAGTAGACGAAACAAAGTTTGGCTTAGACAAAGGAAAATGCTCTAAAAACGACTTTGGTTCCCAGTTGCAATCCACATTGAACTGGACCATCATCTCTGCAGTAACTTTAGAGTCTCGTCTCAATTATCTGACCAACTATCATTGGGCACGTGTAGAATGGGAAAATACATTCAACTTCGTTTTGAACCGTTATCTTTCTACCAAGCTCTATATACATACCCGTTTTGACGATAGCTCGAAACCGACTGAAGGAGATAGCTTTTTTCAGTTGAAAGAATTGCTTAGCTTCGGTATCAATTATAAGTGGTAAGTAAGAAATAGAGATCAGGCGCGGAAATTCTGCGCCTGATTTGTTTAGGGATGTTGTATAAAATATGGGTGGTAAAATAGAACCAATGTGATAGCGGATTTTTCACGTCCAAGATAGTCTTAACTGTATATTTCTATTTGTATGTAAAAAAAGAAAGCGTTTTTTCTTGTTTACTATTTATAATTTTATCTATCTTTGTCACCGAATTCAATCCATTGCCTAAGGGGTATGGAAAAATGAGGGGTAAAAATACATGATCATTAAGAAAAATGACGATCGAAATCTTCTGCCAACAGATGTGATTGGCAGCAGCGTAGCGCGCTCAAAACGTTGGTTGGTGGCAATCGTACGTATTTGTCACGAGAAAAAAACGGGTGAGCGGCTTACGAAAATGGGGATCGAAAATTTCCTTCCAATTCAACAAGAAGTCCATCAATGGAGCGACCGCCGTAAAATTGTCGACCGGGTACTGCTTCCGATGATGATTTTCGTTCACGTTGATCTGCAAGAACAAAAAGAAGTCCTGACTTTATCTTCTATCAGCCGTTACATGGTATTACGTGGGGAGAGTACTCCGGCTGTTATTCCTGATCAACAAATGTTGCGATTTAAGTTTATGCTCGACTACTCGGATGAGACGATTAGCATGAGTACATCGCCATTGGCTCCGGGAGAGAAAATACGGGTAATCAAGGGACCATTGGCAGGATTGGAAGGGGAATTAGTACATGTGAATGGGAAATCGAAAGTTGCTGTTCGATTGACAATGTTAGGGTGTGCATGTGTAGATATACCGGCTGGGTGTGTAGAGCCGGTATCTGAAAATGGGGATTTACGTGATTGAGTAATCAATCTATTTTATAGGGGTATGGGGATTTTACTGCAAAAATGTAATGAAAGTCTGTAAAATAGCAGGCAGTCTATCTGACATCGGTAACCAAACAGTGGATATATTTATCGATGACCTCTCTCAAAAATAAAAATCCATAAAGTATTATGAATTATATCTTTACAAAAGATATAGTGTAGAAATGTATGTACGTATCGAAAGATGAAGGGATTCTCTGTTGGGCTACACCAACATGGAAATCGTAGTCATAGTCCTTGTACTGATCATAATCAATCAGATAAATCAAATTTCGAAATATTATTTTATTCATTTATACTATAATGGAAAAAACATTGAAGGGCATAGTGCAATATGCCCGCAAAAATTATTTCAGTTATTGGGTTATTTTAGGTATTGACACGGCAATTTCTGTATTATGTTCGTTGGTCGCTTATGCGGTAATTCATTATATGGTGCATGTTCCAATGACCGACTGGATGCTCTGTAAATTTGCTTGCGTTTCTTTGGTGGCAAGTGTTGCGGGCTCTTTATTATTCCATACTTATCGTAATACAATTCGTTTCTCACAGGCACGTGAACTTTGGCGTATCATGTGTGCCGTTTTATTTAAAATAGCCTGTTTGGTCATTATTTCTTTTGGAGTTATATATGAGACCCAATTGCCATATAATTATAAAATATCCTATCTTCTATTTGATGGTTTATTGACTTTAGTGATCTTGACGACCTTTCGTGTATCATTGATAATCGTCTATGATTTTTTATTGGATTGGGTGAATAAAAAGAACACACGTATTCTTATTTATGGTACTAATGAAGAGAGTGTAGCCTTGAAGTTACGTCTTAGGGATAGTGCACATTATAAAGTAACCGGTTTTTATGTATATGGTAAAAATAACAGCCGACGCCGATTGGCAGATCTTCCCGTTTATTACTTTGAAAATGAATCGGATGTTGATTATATCATGCGGAAGCGCGGAATTAAGGGGATTCTGTTTGCCCGTTATGAAGATACCCGCCTGGAAGAAAAACGACTTCTGGAATATTGTAAAAACAATGAACTTAAAACATTGATAGCTCCTACTATCAGTGAAGCGGATTCTGATGGAAACTTTCATCAGTGGGTACGTCCTATTAAGATTGAGGATTTGTTGGGTCGTGCCGAAATTAATATCAACCTTCGTCAGGTTGCAGAAGAATTCAGGGGAAAAGTGGTGTTGGTGACTGGTGCGGCAGGCAGTATTGGTAGTGAACTTTGCCGTCAATTAGTGCAGATGGGAATTCAGAAACTTATCATGTTCGACTCTGCAGAAACACCTCTGCATAATGTCCGTCTTGAGTTTGAGAAAAAATATCCAAATATAGATTTTGTTCCGGTGATTGGTGATGTGCGTGTGAAGGAACGCGTTCGTATGGTATTCGAATTGTATCATCCTCAAATTGTTTTTCATGCCGCCGCTTATAAACATGTGCCTTTGATGGAAGAAAATCCTTGTGAAGCTGTACTTGTCAATGTGACCGGTTCTCGTCAGGTGGCTGATATGGCTGTGGAATATGGTGCTGAAAAGATGATTATGGTGTCTACGGATAAAGCTGTAAATCCTACTAATGTAATGGGCTGTTCCAAGCGTTTAGCTGAAATCTATGTTCAAAGTCTGGGATGTGCTATCCGTGAAGGAAAAGTGAAAGGTCATACCAAATTTATCACCACCCGCTTTGGTAATGTATTGGGTAGTAACGGTTCTGTCATTCCTCGTTTTAAAGAACAGATAGAGAATGGTGGTCCTGTCACTGTTACTCATCCTGATATTATCCGTTTCTTCATGACCATTCCCGAAGCTTGCCGTTTGGTAATGGAGGCTGCTACCATGGGTGAGGGTAATGAGATCTTTGTTTTTGAGATGGGAAAAGCGGTCAAGATCGTTGATCTGGCGACTCGTATGATCGAATTGGCGGGCTATCGTCCGGGTGAAGACATCAAAATAGAATTCACAGGATTACGTCCGGGTGAGAAGCTTTATGAAGAGGTGTTGAGCGATAAAGAAAATACGATCCCGACAGAGAATAAAAAAATCATGATCGCCAAAGTTCGTCGGTATGAATATGCTGATATTCTTGACACTTATGCAGAGTTTGAAAAGTTGTCGCGTGCGGTAAAGATCATGGATACCGTGCGGTTGATGAAGAAAATAGTTCCGGAGTTCAAATCAAAAAATTCTCCGCGATTTGAAGTTTTAGATAAAGAATAAATAGGAAATAATTAACAAAAGATTCTATAAATAAATTATCATTTAATATGAATAAATCATTGCGCACGCATTTGAATGTACGAAGCTTGTATGAAAGTCTGTTTTCTTGCTTGATAGCGGTATTTCTGCTTGCTTCCTGCCAGTCTTATAAGAAAGTACCTTATTTGCAGGATGCGGGAGTTGTAAAGGACATCAATCAACAGGAAAATTTGTATGATGCAAAGATAATGCCTAAAGACTTACTTACTATCGTGGTGTCGTGTACTAGTCCGGAACTTGCAGTTCCGTTCAACTTGACGGTGGCTACTCCCGCCAATGCGGCTACTGCCAGCACCCAATTGACTACTCAGCCTGTTTTACAACCTTATCTGGTAGATAATGAAGGCAAGATTAATTTTCCTGTTTTGGGTGAATTGAAAGTGGGTGGATTGACGAAAAGAGAAGCTGAACAACTGATAATAGAAAAACTGAAACCTTACATAAAGGAGACTCCGATGGTTACTGTTCGTATGGTAAACTATAAAATTTCTGTATTAGGTGAGGTTGCCCGTCCAGGTACATTTACTATCAACAACGAGAAAGTCAACTTGTTGGAAGCTCTAGCCATGGCCGGTGACATGACGGTTTGGGGAGTTCGTGATAATGTGAAACTGATTCGTGAGGGTGCTGATGGCAAACAGGAAATTGTGACATTGGATTTAAACAAGGCGGAGACAATTCTTTCTCCTTATTATTGGTTACAGCAGAATGATATAGTTTATGTGACTCCTAATAAAGCAAAAGCCCGTAACTCCGATATAGGTAACAGTACCAGCTTGTGGTTCTCCGCTACTTCTATTCTGGTATCATTGGCAAGTTTATTAGTAACAATCTTCAAATAGTAATATAGATATGATTGAGGAAAAAAGAGAGAATCGGGGGGAGCAACCGGAAGAGCAGGTGAATATTCAGGAAATCCTTTTCCGTTACCTGATCCATTGGCCTTGGTTTGTGGTTTCTGTAATAATCTGTATCGCCTGCGCATGGGGCTACCTGCGTCTGGTTACTCCTGTCTATAATATATCTGCTACAGTCTTGATCAAGGATGACAAGAAAGGCGGTGGTGCGAGCATGTCCTCCGAACTGGAAAAGATGGGGCTGGACGGCTTCGTTTCCTCGTCGAACAATGTAGACAATGAAATCGAGGTGCTGAAATCAAAGTCTCTTGCCCGTGAAGTGGTTAACAATCTGGGACTGTTTGTGACTTATAAGGATGAAGATGAGTTTCCTAGTAGGGAACTTTACCGTACCTCGCCCGTAGTGGTGAGCTTGACTCCACAAGAGGCGGAAAAATTGTCTGCACCAATGGAAGTGGAGATGACTTTATTTCCCAATGGTGGGATGGATGCGTTGATAACAGTGAAAGACAAAGAGTATCGGAAGCAATTTGATAAATTACCTGCTGTTTTCCCGACCGATGAGGGAACGGTCGCCTTTTTTGAAAGCAAGGATACATTGACGACCAATCAGGCTAAGGAGGAAAGTAAAGAGCGTCATATAAAAGCTTTTATAAACCGGCCGATGTCTGTGGCCAAAGGATATATCCAGTCCTTGTCGATAGCCCCTACATCAAAAACCACTTCTGTGGCTGTTCTTTCGTTAAAGAACTCAAATACCTGGCGTGGCAAGGACTTCATCAACAAGCTCCTTGAAATGTACAATATCAATGCCAATAATGACAAGAATGAGGTAGCCCAAAAAACCGCAGAATTCATCGACGAACGTATCGGCATTATTTCCAAGGAACTTGGAAGTACAGAACAAGACTTGGAGAACTTCAAGCGTAGCGCCGGAATTACAGATTTGAGCAGTGAGGCGCAAATAGCCTTAACCGGTAATGCTGAATATGAAAAGAAGCGTGTGGAAAACCAGACTCAAATCAATTTGGTGATGGATTTGCAACGCTATATGCAAGGTAATGAATATGAGGTCTTGCCAAGTAATATTGGATTACAGGATGCGGCATCAGCTGGTGCAATAGACAGATATAATGAAATGTTGGTTGAAAGAAAGCGTTTGCTCCGTACATCAACCGAGAATAATCCGACGATCATAAATTTGGATACTAGTATCCGTGCGATGCGGAGCAATGTACAGGCTACGCTGGATGCTACATTGAAAGGATTGCAGATAACCAAAGAAGACCTTGCCCGTGAGGCGAACCGCTATTCCCGTCGCATTAATGACGCTCCGACCCAGGAACGTCAGTTCGTAAGTATCGCCCGGCAGCAGGAAATTAAGGCTGGTCTTTATTTGATGTTACTTCAAAAACGTGAAGAGAATGCCATCACTTTGGCAGCTACAGCAAATAATGCCAAGATTATTGATGAAGCGTTAGCGGACGACAATCCGGTTTCTCCTAAAAGGATGATGGTCTATCTTGCCGCCTTGGTATTAGGAGTAGGATTTCCGGTAGGTATTATTTATCTGATTGGATTGACCAAATTCAAGATTGAGGGCCGTGCTGATGTTGAAAAACTAACTTCTCTTCCTGTTATTGGCGATATCCCGTTGGCGGATGAAGAGTCCGGTTCTATAGCTGTATTTGAGAATCAGAATAACCTGATGAGCGAGACATTCCGTAATGTACGTACTAATCTTCAGTTTATGCTTGAAAATGGCAAGAATGTGATTCTGGTGACATCTACCATCAGTGGTGAAGGTAAGTCTTTTGTATCGTCTAATTTGGCTATTAGTCTTTCTTTGTTAGGGAAAAAGGTTGTGATAGTAGGTCTTGACATTCGCAAACCGGGATTGAATAAAGTTTTCAATCTTTCGAGAAAAGAACAAGGTATCACCCAATTTTTGACTAATCCGGCTGTTAATCTGATGGATTTGGTACAACCTTCTGATATCAACAAGAATCTGTTTATTCTTCCCGGTGGAGCAGTTCCTCCCAATCCGACGGAATTATTGGCCCGTGACGGCTTGGAAAAAGCCATCGAAACATTGAAGGCTAATTTTGATTATGTGATTCTGGATACGGCTCCCGTGGGTATGGTAACTGATACCTTGCTGATAGGTCGTACTGCTGATTTATCGGTATACGTATGCCGTGCCGATTATACCCGTAAGGCAGAGTTTACTTTGATCAATGAACTTATGGAAAACAACAAACTGCCTAACCTCTGTATCGCCATTAACGGCTTGGATCTTCAGAAAAAGAAGTACGGCTATTATTATGGTTATGGTAAATACGGCAAGTATTATGGCTATGGTAAGCGTTATGGTTATGGCTATGGTTATGGAGAGAAGCATACAAGTCGGGAGGGTAAATAAACTGCTATTGATAAAACCAAATCAAACATAATATGCGTGATTTCAAAGAGATTCGGGTCGCAGTAGCCGGAACCGGTTATGTGGGACTGAGCATAGCGACACTGCTATCACAACATCATCATGTAACTGCCGTGGATGTAATCCCGGAAAAGGTGGAGAAACTGAACAACAAGGTTTCCCCTATTCAGGATGATTATATTGAGAAGTATCTGGCTGAAAAGCCGCTTGACCTTGTTGCCACTTTGGACGGGAGATCAGCCTACGCTGACGCCGACTTTGTGGTAATAGCCGCTCCTACAAACTATGACCCGGTGAAGAATTATTTCGATACGAGCCGTGTGGAGGAGGTTATTGACCTTGTACTTGAAGTGAATCCCGATGCCATAATGGTGATAAAATCTACGATTCCGGTAGGCTATACCCGTAACCTTTATGTGAAGTACGCCCGGAAAGGAGTAAGGAAGTTTAACCTATTGTTCTCACCGGAGTTCCTTCGTGAAAGCAAGGCTCTTTATGACAACCTCTATCCGAGTCGTATCATCGTAGGCTATCCGAAAATCATTGACCGTCCGGAGTTTGCTGAAGAAAACAAGGCGATCCGGTCTGTCACGGATGTCACTATGTTACAGGAAGCAGCTAGGACATTTGCCGCCCTTTTGCAGGAAGGGGCTGTCAAGGAAAACATCGACACGCTTTTTATGGGTATGAAAGAAGCCGAAGCAGTGAAGCTATTCGCCAATACCTATCTTGCTCTCCGAGTAAGCTATTTTAACGAACTCGACACCTATGCTGAGGTGAAAGGTCTTGACTCTAAAGCTATCATTGAAGGTGTAGGTCTTGACCCACGCATCGGTACACATTATAACAATCCTTCATTCGGCTATGGTGGCTATTGCTTGCCGAAAGATACCAAGCAGCTCCTTGCCAATTATGCTGATGTCCCCCAGAATATGATGTCCGCTATCGTTGAGTCTAACCGTACTCGTAAAGACTATATTGCAGATGCTGTCCTCCGTAAAGCTGGTTGGTACGACTATAGTACTAACCAGCTTTATGACGGCCAGAAGGAGCCTGTCACCATAGGAGTGTATCGTTTGACTATGAAGTCTAATTCGGATAATTTCCGGCAGAGCGCTATTCAGGGGATTATGAAGCGTATTAAAGCAAAAGGAGCAGAAATGATTATTTACGAACCTACACTTAGCAATGGAGAAAACTTCTTTGGTTCCAAAGTTGTTAACGATCTTACTCGTTTTAAAGAATTATGCAAGGCCATTATTGCTAATCGTTTTGATGAGTGTTTAAGTGATGTAGAAAAGAAAGTGTATACACGCGATATCTTCGGTAGAGATTAAAATAGCCTTTTTCTGCAATCAATAAATTGGGTTACTCCTCTGTATATTCCATTTGTTTTTATATATTTTGTAAGTACTCAAATCAGGCTCTAGATTAAAAGAAATATCTTCGTTGAAAGCTTAAAAATATGTATAGCAATGGATTGTGCAAGATTTTATTTCAAGTACAAAATTGAAGTTAGATTTTGTGAAGAATCTCTCCAAATATTTTGGGACTCAATACTATATAGAACTTTGTAAGATAGTTGCTATACAAACATGACAATTCTAAATATAGAGAATATAAGAAATACTATATATGAAACAGTTAGCTAGGAATATATACAATAATATTCGAGGAGGAATAAATGGACTTAAAAGCACATTAATTGAGAGATTTATACCAAGTCTTCCAAGTAAAACTCTCAGAAATCTTTTCATTCGATGGAGTGGCGTAAAGGCTTCAAAGAATGTTCATTTTTACTTTGGATTCACAGTGAGGAATCCTAAAGGTTTAATAATTGAGGATGGGGTTAATATCGGTCCTAAATGTCTTTTGGATGCAAGAAAAGGTCTTATAATTCGTAAAAATGCTGTTATTGCATATGAGGCTGTTATCTGGTCGCTTAATCACGATTATAACGATAAATATTTTTGTGGTAAAGGAGCACTTACCGAAATTGGAGAATATGCTTGGATTTGTAGTCGTTCAATAATACTTCCTGGAGTTAAGGTCGGCGAAGGAGCTGTAGTAGCTTCCGGAGCTGTTGTGACGAAGGATGTTCCACCATATACAATTGTCGGTGGAGTCCCCGCAAAAGTCATAGGTAAAAGGGAACGTAAAGGTTATCAGTATGGCTATCACTTTAAAGATGATACTTCGCATTTATATTAAAAAGTATGCAAACATCAACAAGAGTAATATTTAATACAATCGTACTTTATGTTAAGGTTATCCTGTCCTTGGCAATTGCTTTTGTTTCTATTCCGTTGGTGTTGAATGCCTTGGGAGCGAGTGACTATGGTTTATACAATCTTGTGGCAGGAGTTGTGGCGATGCTTTCATTTTTGAATAACTCAATGACTGTCTCTACCCAACGATTTATGTCTGTTGCGATGGGAGAGAAAAATGAAGAAAAAATTAATTCTATTTATAACACAAGTTTTCTTTTACATTTACTCCTAGGCTTGCTGGTTGTTGTTGCTTTTGAGACTATTGGGTTATTTGCGATTGATAGACTCAATATTATTCCAGAGCGAGTGTGGTGTGCAAAGATTATTTATCAACTCCTTATTTTTAGCACCTTTGCAAAGATTGTATCAGTTCCATTTGATGCTTTGGTCAATGCGAAAGAGGATATGTTGCCTTTTTCTGTCATAGAGTTAATTGATTCTGCACTGATGCTTGCTGTTGCGCTTTCTATTGCGTACATTTCTGGGGATAAGCTGATTTACTATGGTGCTTGTGTCGCCTTTATTTCTGTTTTGACTTTTTTTATGAAATATGGGTGGTGCCGGTATGCTTACAAAGACTATTGT
>OGMQ01001328.1_pt1 | contig 10804 bp, 8 predicted proteins | sample 1573291 | NCBI WGS metagenome assembly OGMQ01 (sample SAMEA2582008, study PRJEB24529) | metagenome | biome: Human gut stool | place: China | collected 2011
CGACTGTCGGAGTTGTAACGGGTGCCACCACCAATATGTATTTACTAACATTGTTCTCATTGTCTTTTGTAATTTTATGGGGGCAAATATAGACACTTTGTTTGAAACAGCAAACAAAATATGACTTTTTTTCTCTTTTGCCTTCATTTTTCTGATATAGAACAATTTTCAACCTGAACTGTTCTTATAAATATTGAATATTTAAACAAAAACAATTATGAAACAGAGAAAAGTTTTAGTAGGTATCGCTATTGCCATTTTCATTATATTATTATTGTATTGGTTATTGGTAGCAGAGGATATGAAACCCTGGTTGTCGGCTATGGTTCCTTCCGTGGCACAACAATTCTTCGCTTGATTCTGACAGGGTTCGGATAAATCATGTATCTTTGCAAGGATAGTGACTAATAACCAAAATAATAACAATAGACTAAGATATGGAAAATTTTATTTTTCAAAATCCCGTGAAACTGATAATGGGAAAAGGGATGATTGCCCGGCTGGCTAAAGAAATACCGTCCGACAAGCGTATTATGATTACTTTTGGCGGTGGAAGCGTGAAGAAAAACGGAGTGTACGATCAGGTAAAGGAAGCATTGAAGAATCATTTTACAGTAGAATTCTGGGGAATCGAACCCAATCCTGCCATTGAAACCCTCCGTAAAGCTATTGCTTTGGGAAAAGAAGAGAAAGTAGATTATCTGCTGGCTGTTGGTGGTGGTTCCGTTATTGACGGTACGAAATTGATTTCCGCAGGAATTCTGTATGATGGTAATGCCTGGGATTTAGTACTTGCCGGACGTCCAGTCACTCATACTGTACCTCTTGCCACTGTATTGACTTTGCCCGCTACCGGTTCGGAAATGAATAACGGGGCAGTTATTTCCCGTCGTGAAACAAAAGAGAAATATCCTTTTTATGCTAACTATCCAATCTTCTCTATTCTTGACCCGGAAGTAACCTTTACCTTGCCTCCTCATCAGGTGGCCTGTGGTTTGGCTGATACCTTTGTTCATGTGATGGAGCAATATATGACTACTCCCGGGCAGAGCCGCATTATGGATCGTTGGGCGGAAGGCATTTTACAAACTTTGGTAGAAATAGCTCCGAAAATTCATGAAAACCAGCATGATTATCAACTGATGGCTGATTTTATGCTTTCGGCTACAATGGCATTGAATGGATTTATTGCTATGGGAGTGTCGCAAGACTGGGCAACTCACATGATTGGCCATGAAATTACTGCTTTGCACGGATTGACACATGGTCATACGTTAGCTATTGTTCTTCCTGCCACTTTACAGGTGCTTCATGAAGAAAAAGGAGATAAACTTTTGCAGTATGGTGAAAGAGTCTGGGGAATTACTTCCGGTACGCGAGAAGAACGGATTGATGAAGCGATTTGTCATACCGAAGAGTTCTTCCGTTCACTTGGGCTGACTACACGTTTGCATGAAGAGAACATCGAACAGGATACTATTCTGGAAATCGAACGCCGATTCAATGAACGTGGTGCTAAATATGGAGAGAATGGAAATGTAACGGGTGCTGTTGCCCGCAGGATATTAGAGACTGCACTTTAAGCATACTTAGTTTGTTTTAATGACATTGGAGTATTTTCTATTTTTGTTCGCCTAAATAAGTTTTGATAGAGTCAAAATAAAACAATCATTTAATTACGTATGCTAATAACCATTATTATTCTCGTTCTTTCGGCTGTCTTTTTCGTGAACGGCAAGGTTCGTTCGGATATTGTGGCACTGTGTGCACTGATAGCCTTACTTATTTTTCAGATATTAACTCCTGATGAAGCACTTTCCGGTTTTTCCAATTCGGTAGTCATTATGATGATCGGATTGTTTGTAGTGGGAGGGGCTATCTTTCAAACGGGATTGGCAAAGATGATTAGTTCCCGTATTCTTAAACTTGCGGGAACCAGTGAGATCCGGTTGTTTCTGTTGGTGATGTTGGTGACTTCGGCCATTGGTGCGTTTGTCAGTAACACAGGTACGGTGGCACTGATGCTTCCTATTGTTGTCAGTCTGGCAATGAGTGCCGGTATGAATCCGAGCAGGCTGTTGATGCCGTTGGCTTTTGCAAGTAGTATGGGAGGTATGATGACTTTAATCGGTACTCCGCCGAACCTTGTGATACAAAATACGTTGACTTCTGCCGGACTTGAACCGCTTTCCTTCTTCTCTTTCCTGCCTGTCGGTATTGTTTGTGTGATTGTTGGTACGCTGGTATTGATGCCACTTAGCAAATGGCTTCTTTCTAAAAAAGGCCAGAAAGATGATAATAAACGTTCGGGTAAGTCACTGAAACAGTTGGTAAATGAATATGGGCTTTCCAGCAATCTGTTTCGTTTGCAGGTAATAAAAGATTCCCGGCTTTTGGGCAAGACGATTATTGACTTGGATATTCGTCGCAAATATGGTTTGAATATCATGGAAGTGCGTCGTGGTGATGCATCGCAACATCGTTTTCTGAAAACGATTACCCAGAAGTTTGCTGCACCGGACACTGTGTTGCAGGCAGAGGATATTTTATATGTGACAGGAGAGTTTGATAAGGTACAACTTTTTGCAGAAGATTTCCTGCTAGAGATTTTAGGTGACCATGCAACGGAAGAAACTCAAAGCGCAACTAACTCTCTGGATTTTTATGACATTGGTATTGCTGAAATAGTGTTGATGCCAGCTTCTAATTTGATAAACCAAACAATTAAGGAAGCCGGTTTTCGTGATAAGTTTAATGTGAACGTATTAGGAATTCGTCGTAAAAAGGAATACTTGTTGCAGGATTTGGGAAATGAGCGGATTCATAGTGGTGATGTGCTTCTGGTTCAGGGAACGTGGAATAATATAGCTCGTCTTAGCAAGGAAGATTCTGATTGGGTTGTTTTGGGACAGCCTTTGGCAGAAGCGGCTAAAGTTACATTAGATTATAAAGCTCCGGTGGCGGCTGCTATTATGGTATTAATGGTGGTAATGATGGTATTCGATTTTATTCCGGTTGCTCCGGTTACGGCTGTTATGATAGCGGGTATATTGATGGTATTAACCGGATGTTTCCGTAATGTAGAAGCAGCTTATAAAACGATCAACTGGGAGAGTATCGTATTGATTGCAGCTATGCTTCCTATGTCTCTGGCATTGGAGAAAACGGGAGCTTCGGAATACATATCCAATACGCTGGTTAACGGCTTGGGATCATACGGACCTGTTGCATTGATGGCAGGTATTTACTTTACGACTTCGTTGATGACGATGTTTATCAGCAATACAGCTACGGCTGTCTTACTCGCACCGATTGCTCTGCAAAGTGCCATACAGATCGGAGTAAGTCCGGTTCCCTTCTTGTTTGCTGTGACGGTAGGTGCAAGTATGTGTTTCGCTTCTCCATTCTCTACACCGCCTAACGCCCTGGTGATGCCTGCCGGTCAATATACTTTTATGGATTATGTAAAAGTAGGATTGCCATTGCAGATTATTATGGGGATTGTGATGATTTTTGTTTTGCCTTTGATTTTCCCCTTTTAATTTTTAGTTTTTATCCTTTCAATAGGGAAATGAAAGAACTCGGGATTTTGTAGTGCTCTGTAGTACTGAATCTTTGTCGTTTAATTGAGAGTTGCATAGAATATGCAACTCTTTGTTTTTTGCTGCATACTGCAATGTTTATACTTCTAAGTTTTTTATATTCAATGATGTAGCCACCTATCTTTCAATAGAAATAATTAGATTTCCATCTTTTAAAAGATGTTAACTATGTGCCGAAAAATACAACTTTAACTGTCTTTTATCTATAAATACAACTATCTTTGTGTGTTCATTACTGATTGTTGATTAGTGGTGATTTATATTTTGTGCAAATAAAGCAAACTTAAGCATTCAAAGATTATGAAACAGAACATTGCAAAAGTCTTCACTTTTTCGTTGTTGGCGTCCTCCATCAGCTTTACTAGTTGCGTTGATAATGAGAAAAATCTGTTTGATGCAGATCAACTGAAACAAATTTACGAAGAAACCTTCCCTGTAAAAAATATTGATCCTGACGGTGATTGGACGCTGTCCCGGAGTGTAACTGCGCATATCTTAGTTAATGGCTATGAGGGAGTAAACTACAAGATACGGATATTCGATGCCGATCCATTAAGTTCGGAAAGTACGGCAAAAATTTTAGCGGAAGAAGATGCAACTCAAGGAACAACACTTACTGTGGTTTTTGATTGTGCAATTGCTTTGAATAAAGTATTTGTTGCGCGTGTAGACGAGCATGAACATTATATGGTGCAGCCGGTGGCCATTGAAAATGGAGAAGTGACAGCACGTCTTGGATATGCGGATGTATCTACGCGTTCTATGTCGCGAGCTGTAATGACTGGTATACCGACTATGAAAGCTCCTTATACGGCTGATTTTATTAGTGCTAAAAAGGAGGATGCTACTCCGGTTGAGGCTGGTTGGGACCTTAGTGCAGGTCCCGGATGGTTTGAATATGCTAAATTACCTGTATTCAAAGAAAAAATACGTTGGTTTAAGATTCCGAGTGGAATTTTTAAAGCTGGATTAAAAACCTCTGGAACCAGTGGTGGAGCTGAAGCTATCAAAATAATCGTTCCACAAGGAAGTACGTGGGTGATTGAGAATAGTAATCAATTTGATAATATCACAGAGATTATAGTTGAGGATGGTGGAATAATAAAGATAGCTGAAAATGCGACTTTGATATTAACGCAGGCTTCTTATATAACTGTAATGCCAGGTGGGAGTATTGTCGGGAAAGGAACTATCTATATGACAAATAGTTCGGCCGGATTTACTAATTATAACGCAGGTACAATTGATTGTGGTTTATTGAAGATTGATGGAGGTGGAAGTGGAGTTGATTTTATGAATTATGGAACACTTAAATTGAATTCTTACAGAGCTTCTACGGCTGGTACAACACTGACAAATCATGGAACGATTGAGGCTGTAACTATTGATGGTAATAATAATACCCATATAAAAAATGGTTGTTATCTGAAAACTGGTAAATTCCAATTTGGTACACTTGTTATGGGAAATACTTCCGAAGCTATTTGCGAGGAACTTGGGAATAATGGTAATAACAATGACATTGTAATGGAGGCACAATCCATGTTGACTTGTACAGGTAAGGCCAGCTTATATAGAACGGTTACCGGTCCAACCGTTGGTACTGCTTTATTGAAAATTAATGAGATTGCTAATACTGATGGTTTGGCTCAATCTACTTCTAAAGTGACGAATAATATTATTTGTGAAATTACGGATCAAACATATAAAGGTGAAGCGCACTATGACTGGTCTCCTTTTGCGTGGTTAGTGAATAAAGGATTGCAGCAAGGCGCTACTCATTGTAATCCGGGTAAGGCTGACTTTATGCTTCCTGCTGACGGCGAATGTATTAAAGAGGGATATGGTTCTGATGAAACTCCGGACGATGTGGAGATTCGAAATGCTGTTTATTCTTATGCTTTTGAAGATAATTACCCGAAAGCAGGAGACTATGACTTCAATGATATTGTATTGAATGTAACTTTGCCTGCTGCCGGTAATAATGTGAAAGAATTGAAATACACAGTTGCTCTTCGGGCAGTTGGTGCAGTGAAGCAACTGGGTGCCGGATTGAGAATAAAAGGAATAAATAAGAGTAATGTAGAAGAAGTCAGCTTCGGGACAGGTGCTACTCAACGTAGCAATTCTTTGAGTTCCGGTATATTTGAAAATGCAGCTTACGAAACAAATGGAAGTGAACTTGTGATTCCTTTATTTGGAGATGCCCATCATATATATGGATTTACAGGAACGCGGCGTCCGATGTTAAATACAGGAAATATGAGTACACCTCTTACAGATATATATACTCTTGAAGTGATAGTTAAACTAAAGAATGCGATATCTATTCCTAGTGCGACGAATGATTTGGACTTCTTTATTGCATATCCAACCACAGGTCAGAAGAGAACGGAAGTTCATTTGAATCGATTTAACTCCGCAACTGCAAATGGTCAGTTGGCGGATAGTTCTGTACTGGATGTGATCAAAGCTGTCAATAATACATGGGCTCTTTGTGTTCCCGATAAATTTGCTTATCCAACGGAAACGACGGTAATAACGAATGCATATTCTAAATTTACCAACTGGGCGCAAGATCAAAGTACAAATACTGATTGGTATAATACTGTAAGCAGTGATAAGGTTATAAAGTACTAAGCTATTGATTTTATAAAAGATCAGTATAATATAATTCTCCTGAATATAGAAAGACGATTAATACGAAGGATTTTCCCGATATTAATCGTCTTTTTTACATCATATACATCATATAAACTGTACATAGAACGGACATGAAATATTACCCTCCTAAGAAAAAGCCACTAAACTATTTTGAACGTCAACAGAAAAAGTTGCATCCAAAGAAGCATCATTATTACTTCTTCGATTATATGTATTATTGTGGCGAGAAATGGAGTGAGAAAGGAAAAGGAGCAAGAACGAGCGGAATGATTGTACTCTTTTCATATTGGAGCTTTTGCATTATCCTGCCATTGTGTATGTACCTTTCTTCGGTTTCAATAGTATCACGTACAGATGGTTGGCATATCATTGGCCTGTTCTTTCTTTGTATTATCCCACCGGTCGTATTTTGCATGTTACGTTATCGAACCCACCGCCGTTCTGCCCTTATGATTCATTATCGCCGAAGTGAATGGTGTAAAGGAATTCCGGTGTGGCCGGCATGTGCAATGTGGTTTCCGCTTTGTATATTGGAACTCTGGGTATTGATCGGGATGGGATGGCTTTCAACATAAAATTATTAAAAGCTTGATTATTCCGATAATTATCTTGGCTTTATATGATTCTGTATCAAAGATGAACTAAATCGCTTTTCTTCTCATTACTACCAGCTGCTCAAATCGTTTTTGTGACGGAGTGCCAACCTCAATTTCTTTTGGAGGAAATTGTTTGTCGAACTCATTAGCAGCAGATCTATCAATCTGATATATTTCATCTTCTATATAACGGCCTTTTGCATTGGTTAAAGCATTATCATATAATTCACAAACATGAAGAGCAGTAGCATACATATTATCTTCAGTGCGAATCCCTAATGTTTCGGCAGGAATGAATCCTTGTCGGAGATAATAATCCGGGTCACCACAAAGTAAAATAGCGCGAAATCCCATTTCGGAAGCTAATTTTTTGGTAAGTGCAATCATTTTTCCTCCGATACCCTGCTGTTGGTATTCGGGGAGAACAGAAATGGGACCCAGGCTCAAAACCTCATATTGGTTACCGTCATCTGCCATGATAAATGATTTGAGGCAGACAACATTACCGACAATCTTGTTATTATGTTCTGCAACTATATCGAGCTCCGGCACAAACTTAGGATGGTTACGCATAATATGAAGGAGGTAATGTTCGTCACATCCCGGAGAATAATGATTCCAGAATGCTTCCCGTGTAATGTTTTCGGTTTCATGATAATCCGAAGATTGCTCAATTCTAAGTTTTATATCCATATTGTTTCAAATATATAGTTGCACAAATATAAAGAACAAAATCCGAATACCTAACTCTTTTAAAGATGAATCTATACATTATAGCAAGATGAGACAAAAACTCCCGATACTAAGTCTGGATATATTGGTATCAGGAGTTTTTTTTATATATTCATTCATCAAGATTGCGGAGAATCAGACCTGTTCATGTTTTGCGTGTATAAGCTATCTATAATACCGTCGGACAGTCCGATGGTAGGTACAATAATTCCGGTAGCTTTTACATGAGTAGCTATCTCGAGAAATATTTCTGCAGCAGGAACAATAACATCGGCCCGGTCCGGTTTCAACTTATATTGCTTAATACGTTGTTCGGTAGAGAGGGCTTTCAATGTTTCATATATATCTTGCAGTGATTCGATGGGTAGGAGAGACGCTTTTTTATCTTTCTTGTCCGCTAAACGAAATAACTTATTAATATTTCCTCCCGAACCGATGATACTGATAGGGGCATATTCTGTGGCAAGCCCTATCAGATCAGTGCGCAAAGCTTCCTTTTCTTCTTCCTTTACCATGCCGCTAAGCATACGTACCGTACCTATATTATATGAACGGGAATTTTTCAGTTCACCGTTGCTGATAAGATTGATTTCCGTACTACCACCTCCCACATCTGCATACAGGTAATTTTGTCCTGAAGCAAATAACTGTTCGATATGATTGTCGTAAACAATATGCGCTTCTTCCTGCCCGTCGATGATTTCTACACGAATACCCGTCTTTTTGACGATCTGCTGAACGATATCCTTGCCATTACGTGCATCACGCATGGCAGAGGTGGCACACGCACGATAGTCTACCACATCATATATCTTCATTAATTGTTTGTAGGCTTTCATCAGCCGAATCAGTTTTTTCTCTTTTTCTGCAGAAATAACCCCCACAGTAAAGGCGTCTTCTCCCAACCGTAACGGAATACGGATGAGCTGCACTTTACTCATTAATTCGGGCGCATTCTCCTCGTTTACACATTTTATCAGCAGTCGTACCGCATTAGAGCCTATATCTATTGCTGCATAATTAACTTTTTTCATACTTATCATAATGTATTCTTGTATTCGTTATATAATTCTTCTTGTGAGCGGAATGGGACACTGTTTTCTTCCCGTTCTTTTTCCCGGTTCTCACCTGTACCATCTACAATTCTTCCTTTTGCCGTATCCCGGAATCCGTAGCAGACAATTCGTTTTAAATCTGCCTGAATTTCTTTATCATAGACCGGTGCCGCCACCTCAATACGATTATCCAGGTTGCGAGGCATCCAGTCGGCAGAACCAATGTAGTATTTTTCTTCTCCACCATTGGCGAAGATGAAAATGCGCGAATGTTCGAGATAACGGTCGATAATACCATTGATGTGTATATTCTCGCTGATACCCGGAACGCCTGTCACTAAAGAACAGTTACCGCGTACTACCAGTTCCACTTGAACACCCGCTGTTGAGGCTTCGTATAGCTTTTCAACAAGTGCACGGTCAGTAATATGATTTACTTTAGCAAGGATATAAGCCTCTTTTCCCTGTTCCTTATTTTTTATCTCTTTGTTGATAAGCGCAATGAATCGTTTACGCATATCATTGGGAGAAACGAGCAATTCTTTGAAATCAACGGGAGTATAAGGCTTTTCGATAAAATCGAATACGGCATTGACTTCCCGGACAATGGGACGGTGAGCAGTCATAATGGTATAGTCAGTATACATGCGTGCATTTCCTTCATGGAAATTTCCTGTACTGATGCAGGCGATATCACCGTGCCGAGTGCCGATATGCAGCAATTTAGAATGGATTTTCAAACCCTCTACTCCGAAAATAACATGAATCCCCGCATCCTGCATTTTCTTGCTCCAGTTGATATTAGACGCTTCATCAAAACGTGCCAACAGTTCGATAACTACTGTGACTTTTTTCCCGTTTCTGGCTGCACAGATTAAAGCTTTTATCACTTTGGACTCTTTAGCCAAGCGATAAAGCGTCATCTTGATGCTTTTTACTTCTTTACTGATAGCGGCTTCGCGCAACACACGGATAAAAGTATCGAAGCTATGATAAGGATAATGTAAAGAACGATCTTTCCGACGAATCAAAGTGAGCAGACTTTCCATGCCATTCAGTTCAGGCTTGAAAATAGGTTCCCAAACTGGATATTTCAGTTCATGATGACCGCAAACCGGAAATTTCATCAAATCCTTGAAATTGTGATAGCGTCCTCCGGCTACACGCGTGTCATTCTTATCCACGTTCAGGCGGCCGGCCAACTTTTTCAGCAAGTCTTTAGGAATTTGTTCGTCATAGACGAAACGGATCGGTTCCCCTTTCTTCCGGCTTTTCACACCTTTGGAAATCTTCTGGAGTACCCCTGTCCGTAAATCACTGTCGATCTCCATTTCAGCATCTTTCGTGAATTTGAAAGTGTACGCTTCATAATCTGTATACTTCATACCGACGAAAATCATCGGTAAACAGTAACGGATCACGTCGTCAAGAAACATGAGATATGTTTTTCCATCCGAATCAGGCAATTGAATAAAACGGCCGAAGTCTTCGGTCGGCAGTTCAATCACTGCATAGTCTTTCTCCTTTATCTTTCCCGTTTCATCTTTGCGTAGCAGACGGATGGCAAGGTAAATATCCTCATCTGTCTGATCGTCCAGCGGGCGGGTTCCATTGAGGAAAAGCGGGTTGGTAGAACCATTCAGTTTGTTGCGATAGAAAGAAGTGACGAATGCTTTCTGTTCGTCTGTCATTTCCGTATCTTTGATGACGTAGATATTCTCTTTCTTCAATTCCTCCATAATGGAAGCGAATGTTTCCTCAAACTGCTTGTAGTAACGATTGTGCAGCTTCCCTATTTGTTTCAGAGTGCAGGCGGCAGTTTCTTGTTCTGCCTGTATGTTTTTATCAGCATATTCAATAATCCGGTTCAGAGTAGCTACACGGACACGAAAGAACTCATCCAGGTTATTTGAATAAATCCCAAGAAAAGTGAGCCGTTCCAATAGTGGCACTTCGGAGCGGGCAGCTTCCTGCAGAATACGTTGGTTGAAGTACATCCAACTGATGTCACGCTCTACATAAGGGTATTTCTTTTTTATTTCGCTTTGTTTCATTGTGAAAAAGGAACTGTTTAAAATTTCTGCAAAAATATCAATGTGAGATGTAATCGTCATAACGATATTATTACGAACTTATTACAATGTTTATTTGTTAT
>OGMQ01001337.1_pt1 | contig 10770 bp, 8 predicted proteins | sample 1573291 | NCBI WGS metagenome assembly OGMQ01 (sample SAMEA2582008, study PRJEB24529) | metagenome | biome: Human gut stool | place: China | collected 2011
GCCCGATTTTTTTTGCAAACACAAAAAAGGCCGTCTCATTTTGAGACAGCCTCTTTTTTTTATCCTATATTTGCAATGTCAAATAACTTAAAAACCAAAAAACAATGATCAGACTAAACGTATTTATTCAAGTAGAGAAACAGAACTACGACCAGGTAGTAAACATAGCAAAAGAACTGGTAGCTGCTTCACAGAAAGATAACGGATGCGTAGCTTACGACCTCTTTCAGAGCACTACACGTCAGGATGTCCTGATGATTTGTGAAACATGGAAAGATGCGGCTTCTCTTGCAGCACACGAACAAGCTGCACATTTCACTACCCTGGTTCCAAAGATTCAGGAATTAGCCGCTATGAAACTGGAAAAATTTGAATTCTAACAAGAACTCAAGAACCCGTATGATACGAAAAATCCCACCTGACCTAAAAGTCTCGGTGGGATTTTTTCATAAAGAAGTGAATCATCTTCACTTCTATAAAGAATAATGAACGAACAAATCAAAGTTTAATTACCATTCAACGAACTTGCCGCGAGCCTTACGTTCTTTCAAAAGCTCTGCCAGACGCTTATTCTTTGAAGAAGCAATGAAACGACGTCCGAAGATGTTCGGAATGGCAACTCCCAAAGCAATACACATAATCACAAGTCCGGAATTTACACCGCTTTCTATTGCTTTCATCAGAGGAGTTACCTGATCAATGCTCTGCACATTGATATTGATGATACCAAACAGCATACGATACATCAGTACTCCCGGAATCATCGGGATGACAGAAGGGATAGTCAGCACATGGTTGGGCACGTGGAACCAGTGAACAGCCTTAATAGCAATCAAGCTAACCAGCACGGCTCCTGAGAAAGAACCAATAACCAGTCCCATGTCCAAACCGATATTGTCTGTGCTCGGTCCTAAGTTCACGAAGTTACGCGTACATACGGCAATAATACCTCCGATAGCTACCACCCACAACAAACGACGCTGTATGTTGAAAATCATCGAGAATCCCATGGCTGAAATAGCTGCAGCTATGGCATACTCCCAATACTGATGATGAGGAACCATACTGATAGTCGGGAAAAAGTTTTCAATATGGCAAAGTTTTACGGCAAATGCGATACCGAAAGCCATGGCAGCCACCATCAGCAAGGTATTCACCGCTCTGACAATACCTACCTGAATATAATTATCCAGCATATCGTCCACAAAGTTAATCAAAGGAACTCCAGGCACAATAAACAAGGCACAGGCAAGCAACGGATGCCAGGGAGTAGATGTCCATTCTGCAGGCAACAGAGTAGATGCCCACGCAATGATGGTAGCCACAAAGGCAGAAATAGCGATTCCCATGTAATGATTCAAGCCAGACTCATTGCATACCTGACGCAAGCGCATACCCAATATGGCTGCAATTGATGCGTACAGGAATGCCACCCAGTCACAACCGAACTGAATACAGAATCCGCCACAGGCAAATCCGGCACCAATCGCCACCTGACATGGGGTGTAATTACGTTTTTTCTTACGAATCTTTTCCAGTTCTTCTTCATACTGGTCGAGCGTGTAATCATTTTCAATCGCACGCCAGGAAAGCTTGCTGACTTCCGAAATGGCCGTCATATTCACTCCATGACCTTCAATTCGCTGGAATTTAGTAAAAGAATAGTCACCATCACTCACGTTCACCATCAACATGGTAAAACTGACGTTGATGTGAAGCTTCTCTTCGGGGATACCAAGATAAGCAGCCGTACGTTTCATGTTTCTTACAATACGGTTCGTATCGGCAAGACTCTCTACCAATAATTTTCCCGTACGCAACAATAAATCCACTCTACGATGCAATTGCTGATCGTGAGCCTTTACAGTTGTCTCTAAATGTTCCTCTAATATCATTTTGTTTAAAGATTATTTTGGGCGCAAAGTTACGAAAAATATCAATTCTATTCGTACCTTTGCAAACCGAAGTTCTATATAAAATATGAATAAACTTTCACGGATAGAAGAAGAAAAACAGACCATAGAACAAATGATTCACTTTTATTGCCGACATAAGGAGAAAAATCAGGCCTTATGTTCTGCATGCAGCGAATTGCTTAAATATGCACATCAAAGACTGGAGCACTGTCCGTTTGGAGAACGAAAGAAGACGTGCCGCCAATGTACCGTGCACTGTTACCACCCCAAAATGAGACAAAAAATAAAAGAAGTCATGCGTTTTGCTGGTCCTCGAATGATATGGTATCATCCCATCTGGACCTTCAGACATTTGTGGAGGGAACGATGACCACAGTCAGATTGTGGAATTTTTCTACAATAACTTGTAAAATTCCACAATACATTTTTATTAATTCAAAGTTAAATCTCCCTGATTTTCAGCTCATAAAACATTTTTGTATCTTTGGCACAAATCTTGTCAGCCATTTTAAAGATAATGGCATCTAAAACTATAAAAGAATTGAACTTATGAAACGCTTTTTGACTAGGAAAGAATTAAAGGTAAAAAGAAAAGAAATGATTTACATGGTTATCGGCATCGCAGTCATTTTATCCCTTTACTATATCTTTACTCGAGAGAAGAAACCCGTAGCCGAAACACCGATTGTGTCAGTTATGCCAGCTAGCCAACAAAATGTACAAATTTTCGGTGAATATGTAGGCCGTATCCGTGCCCAGCAATTCGTGGAAGTACGTGCACGTGTAGAAGGTTTTCTGGAACAAATGCTATTCGAGGAAGGAACCTCAGTCAAACGTAATCAAGTATTGTTTGTCATTAATCAAGACCAATATCGTGCCAAGGCTGACAAAGTACGTGCTCAGTTGAAAAAAGATCAGGCACAGGCGCAAAAAGCGAAACGTGACCTGGAACGTACCCGCCCGCTGTATGAACAAAATGCAGCCAGCCAGCTGGACTTGGACAATGCGGTGGCTGCTTACGAAACAGCTGTAGCCAGCGTAGGTATGAGCCAAGCCGACCTGGAACAGGCTGAACAGGAATTAGGCTACACGATTGTCCGCTCGCCGATTTCAGGAGAAATCAGTGAACGTCACGTCGACTTAGGAACACTGGTAGGCAGCAATGGAAAATCGCTGCTGGCTACTATCGTAAAAAGTGATACCATTCTGGTAGATTTCAGCATGACAGCCCTGGACTACTTAAAAAGCAAGGAGCGAAACGTGACATTCGGTCAGAAAGACTCTACCCGCTCCTGGCAACCTACCGTAACCATTACATTGCCTGATAATTCTATATACGAGCACAAAGGTCTGGTAGACTTTGCAGCTCCTCAGGTAAACCCTAAAACTGGAACATTCTCCGTACGTGCCGAACTGGCTAACCCAGACCACGTATTGCTGCCGGGACAATTCACCAAGGTTAAAGTGTTGCTCGACGTACGTGAAAATGCCACAGTCGTTCCCCAAAAAGCTCTTATCATTGAAAAAGGAGGAGCTCACATTTTTGTCATGCGAAAAGACTCAACCGTGGAAAGACGATTCATTGAGTTAGGCCCTGAATTCGAGAACGATGTCGTAGTAGAACGCGGATTATCAGCCGGCGAAATGATTGTCTACGAAGGATTCCACAAACTGGCTCCGGGAATGAAAGTCCGCGTACAAGATCCGGCAAAATTACAGAGCGAAGCGAAAAAAGAGGAAGAATAACTCACCCCTAAACAAATTTACGCATGAAAGTCAGCTTTTTTATTGACAGGCCTGTATTCTCGGCTGTCATCTCTATATTAATCGTGATTGTAGGTATCATCGGTTTGATGATGCTGCCTATCGACCAATACCCGCAAATTACTCCGCCTGTGGTAAAAATCAGTGCCTCCTATCCGGGAGCCAGTGCCGTAACGGTATCGCAGGCTGTAGCTACTCCTATCGAACAGGAATTGAACGGAACACCAGGTATGCTTTACATGGAATCCAGCAGTTCCAACTCAGGAGGATTCTCTGCCACTGTGACTTTCGATATCTCTGCCGACCCTGACTTGGCGGCGGTAGAAATCCAGAACCGTATCAAACTGGCGGAATCTCGTCTGCCGGCGGAAGTAATTCAGAATGGTATCTCTGTAGAAAAACAGGCACCCAGTCAGCTGATGACACTGTGTTTGACTTCGGATGATCCGAAATTCGATGAAATTTATTTGAGTAACTTTGCTACATTAAATGTACTCGACTTGCTTCGCCGTATCCCGGGAGTAGGGCGTATCTCCAACATCGGAAGCCGTTACTATGCCATGCAGATATGGGCCGACCCGGCTAAACTGGCCAACTTCGGATTAACGGTACAAGACCTTCAGAACGCATTGAAAGACCAGAACCGTGAATCAGCGGCCGGTGTACTCGGACAGCAACCCGTAAGCGGAGTGGATATTACCGTACCTATCACCGCACAGGGCCGTTTGTCATCGGCCTCTCAGTTTGAGGAAATTGTATTGCGTGCTAACCCCGACGGTTCACTCGTGCGTCTGCGCGATGTGGCCAGAGTATCACTGGAAGCTTCTTCCTATAGCACGGAAAGTGGTATCAACGGAGGAAATGCAGCCATTCTTGGAATCTACATGCTTCCTGGAGCCAACGCTATGGAAGTGGCGCAGAACGTCAAAGAGGCCATGAAGGAAATCAGCAAAAGTTTCCCGGAAGGTCTGGAATACAACTTCCCATTCGATATGACCACTTATATCTCGCAGTCTATTCATGAGGTATACAAGACTTTGTTTGAAGCATTGGTGCTGGTAATCATCGTGGTATTCCTTTCACTGCAGAGCTGGCGTGCTACACTTATTCCAGTCGTAGCAGTTCCTATCTCTTTGATTGGTACTTTCGGATTCATGCTGATATTCGGCTTCTCGCTCAACATGCTGACCTTGTTAGGGCTGGTACTGGCCATTGGTATTGTAGTAGATGATGCCATAGTCGTGGTGGAAAATGTGGAACGCATCATGGAAGAAGAAAAACTCAGCCCATACGAAGCTACCAAGAAAGCCATGCAAGGTCTGGTAGGAGCAATCATTGCCACCTCACTTGTGTTGGCGGCAGTATTCGTTCCCGTAAGTTTTCTGTCGGGTATCACCGGACAGCTTTATCGCCAGTTCACCATTACGATTGTAGTTTCCGTACTTTTATCTACAGTCGTAGCCTTGACTTTGAGTCCGGTAATGTGTTCACTCATCCTGAAGCCAGTCGACCCTGACAAGCCCAAGAATAAAGTATTCAGGCTGATTAATAACTGGCTGGCTATCGGAAACAATAAATACATTATTTATATCAAGCATGTTGTCAAGCATCCGCGCCGTGTAATGACCGGCTTTGGAATGGCATTGGTTTTCATTTATATATTCCATCGCCTTGTTCCCACCAGCTTCCTCCCGATAGAAGACCAGGGATATTTTACCGTAGAGCTGGAACTCCCTGAAACTGCTACATTGGAAAGAACACGTGTCATTACTGAACGGGCTGTTGACTTTATCATGAAAGACCCTGCCGTAGAATACGTACAGAACGTAACAGGCAGCAGCCCGCGTGTAGGTACCAGCCAGGCCAGAAGCCAGTTGACCGTCATCCTGAAAGAATGGAAAGAACGTGACAATACGACCATTGATGAAGTCATGGACAGGATACGAAAAGAACTGGAAAGATACCCGGAAAGCAAAGTTTACCTTTCCACTCCTCCAGTTATTCCGGGACTTGGTACCGCCGGAGGTTTTGAAATGCAGTTGGAAGCACGCGGTGATGCAACGTATGACGATTTGGTAAGAGCCACGGATACATTGATGTATTATGCCTCGCAACAGAAAGAAATAGCAGGATTGTCTTCTTCTCTCCAGGCTGAAATCCCCCAGTTGTATTTCGATGTAGACCGGGATAAAGTCAAACTGGCGGGTGTACCAATGGCCGACGTATTCTCTACCATGAAGGCCTACACAGGTTCTGTTTATGTGAATGACTTTAACATGTTCAACCGCGTCTACCGTGTGTACATTCAGGCAGAAGCGCCTTATCGCCAGCAACGTGACAACATAGGCCTGTTCTTCGTAAGAGGCTCCGATGGAGACATGATTCCGCTGACAGCTTTAGGAACCACTGATTATACTACCGGTCCCGGAAGCATCAAACGTTTCAACATGTTCAATACATCTGTTATCCGAGGAACGACTGCCAATGGAGCAAGTTCCGGTCAGGTAATGGAAATGCTGGAACAAATTGCCCGTGAGAAATTGCCCGAAAATATCGGAGTGGAATGGAGCGGCCTGTCTTATCAGGAAAAGCAAGCCGGCGGACAAACCGGACTTATTCTGGCCCTGGTTTTCCTGTTTGTTTTCCTATTCCTGGCAGCACTTTATGAAAGCTGGACAGTGCCTATCGCCGTACTGATTTCACTTCCGATAGCCGTTTTGGGAGCATACGCCGGCATCACTCTTTGCGGATTGGAAAATGACACTTATTTCCAGATTGGTCTGGTAATGCTTATCGGACTGGCTGCCAAAAATGCCATTTTGATTGTGGAGTTTGCCAAAGACGAAGTAGACAAAGGACGTGACATCATAGAGTCTGCCCTTCATGCGGCCAGTCTGCGCTTCCGTCCTATTTTGATGACCTCACTGGCATTCATCCTTGGTATGCTTCCAATGGTTCTTGCATCCGGCCCGGGTTCTGCCAGCCGACAAGCCATCGGTACCGGTGTATTCTTCGGAATGATAGTGGCTGTTACCGTAGGTATCCTGCTCGTGCCGTTCTTCTTTGTAATGATTTACAAAGCTACCCACAAAATTAAAGCGAAACAGTAAACCTTACAGATGTAGCTTATGAAACTGAAAAATCAACTATATAAAATTTTGGTGATTCCCGTAGCAGCCCTCCTGATGGGAGGCTGCAAAATCGGGAAACAATACACCCGTCCTCAAATAGATTTGCCCTCTACCCTCGACAGCACAAGTGTAGATACTGCATCTATTGGTGACTATCCCTGGGAACAGCTTTATACGGACACTATCCTTCAGCAACTTATCCAAAAGACCTTGGACAACAACAAGGACATGCTGATTGCAGCAGCAAAAGTCAAGGAACTGGCTGCCATGAAACGTATTGATTATGCCAACCTCTTCCCACAAGTCGGACTCAAGTTCTATGCAGAACAAGAAGGTGAAAACTACGGAGGTGGACATTATAAAGCAGATGATCAGTATGATATAAAATTAGGTGCCACATGGGAAATCGACTTATGGGGAAACCTGCGCTGGGCCAAAGACAAAAGTATGGCCGAATTCATGGGTTCCATTGAGAATCAGCGGGCCTTGAAGATGAGTCTGGTGGCACAAGTGGCACAGTCCTACTTTGAATTGGTGGCTCTCGACAATGAACTGTCTATCGTGAAAAAGACAGTAGATGCCCGCCGGGAAAGTCTGCATCTGGCACGTATCCGCTACGAAGGAGGATTGACTTCAGAAACGGCCTTCCGTCAGGCACAGGTGGAATTGGCAAGAACAGCTACTTTGGTTCCCGATTTGGAAAAGAAGATTACATTGAAACAAAACGAAATAGCCTTCTTAGCTGGAGAATATCCTCACGATATAAAAAGAACAGTCCTGCCTGAAGATGTGATGCATGCAGCTTCCTTACCCGTAGGACTCCCCTCTTCCTTACTGGAGCGTCGACCGGATGTACGCCAGGCAGAACAGGCCGTTATCGCCGCCAATGCAGCTGTTGGAATTGCTTATACCAATATGTTTCCAAAACTGACACTGACGGCCAGCCATGGTTCGGAGAATGAGGAACTTTCTCATCTGTTCAAATCGCCCCATTACCTATTGGCGGGAACCATTCTTCAGCCTATTTTCGCCATGGGAAAAAACCGGGCCATGCTGAAAGCAAAGAAAGCTGCCTGTGAACAAGCTGCCTACGCATACGAGAAAGTGGTACTGAACGCTTTCAAGGATGCGTACAATGCCATAGCAGAATATAATAAGGTAAAAGAAATCTATGAAACCCGCTTGCGACTGGAGCAGTCTTCGAAAATTACACTTGATTTGGCTCAGCTGCAATATATCAACGGAGTAATTGGTTACATGGATTTGCTGGACGCACAGCGAGGTTATCTGGATGCCCAAATCGGATTGAGCAATGCTGTACGTGACAAACAGATTACAATGGTTAATTTATACAAGGCCTTAGGAGGAGGCTGGCAATAATCCTCCCATAAAAAACGCGGAAACTGATATATCAAACCAATCAAGTTTCCGCGTTTTTGTATATTATACAGATTCTACGCCATATACCTTACGGTAAATTTCATCCCGTATAGATTCAAATTCTTTGTCTATCGTTTCTGTTCCTGCATACATCAGGAACATGGGAAGTGTTTCTCCTCCCTTTCGGTACGAAGGCTGTACATACTCTTTTTCGCATAAACTGAATCCGCACCGCTGATAAAAACCGATACGCCGGCGACTCCATTCGTCCACCGGTTTCTCCACTTCCAGAATAATGACTCCCGGGAATTGCTGCTGAAGGACTTCCATGATTTTCCGTCCATACCCTTTATTGCGCACAGATGGAGAAGTAGCCAGATGCTCCACATAAGAAAAGCCGGCAAACTTCCACACTGTAATAAGTCCGACCAGAAGTTCATCATCTGAAATCAAGTAGCAGGTAAAAGTTGCACAGTTATCCACATTATCTCGTTGTGCTACATCATCTCTCCGCTCCGCTTCAGGGAAAGACTCATGTAACAGGTTTTCTACAAAAGAATAGTCTTTGTCTGTGGTTTGAAGTGGTGTAAATTGAAGCATAACCCATAGATTTAGAAATTATTACTCTGTATAAAAACGAATCGTCCGTTCCAAGGAGCGCTGGCATACGGGACAGAATACCGGTGCCTCATTGATTCTCATCCGGCATTCCGTAGTCGGGCGATAAATTCCCTTTTTAGTGTAACCAGCTCCTTCATATACCCCGACTTTTGTGTAAATCAGTTTTTCATCGGCCTGAGGTTTTGTCGGCACAGGAGTTCCCTGTTCCAGCATATCCTTCCATTTATCTTCAAAATGAACCAAAGTCGTAATATTCGGTTCCCAAGGCTCTATGTCATAAGGATACAACGGACTGGGAGCCTCATCATACGCATATTCATCGGCCAACCCTCCAAAACTATGCCCAAACTCATGTACCACGACTGGTCTGAACATAGAGTGATGTGCCGTAGTCAATGTGTAGGAGTTGTAAATACCTCCCCCTCCGTAGGTATCCGTATTGGCAAGGATAATGATATGCTCGTATGGAATACCTGCCAGCCAGTTATGAATGGCTTTCACACTACGGGTAGTCAGATAACGGTCGGAGTAAAACGTATCAAAATGCGAACTTACGGCTGTTTTTTTCCATTCATCCTTTCGGGGAATACTTACCCCGCTGTCTTTTGACTCACTAAATACAGCCACAATATTGAAGCGGTCTTTCAGTTTCTTAAACGGTTCATGTGCAAACAAGGCTTCACACGCCACCGCCGCATCTTTGTAAAACAAATCCGATTCATCAGCTGTATAACCTTCTGCCATAATGGCCACGTCAATGCATTTATCCGAAGAACCTCCTTGCCACAAATAACGATGCGGTGTCAGCTCTCCTTCCCCTCTTTGATGAATCAGAATATCTGAAGGATTAACCTCATGTACCAGCGTGGCACTCACTTCGCGCGAGGCGTTCCGCAAAACGACGGTGATTTCTGCCGGCTGCTTGGGATAAGGTACCAAAAATGTATTTTCGAATCCACGTTTCACGACCTTGGCTTCCTGTTCTCCAATCCATTCCTGAAACAAGCTGGAGAAAGAAGTGCGGTAGATAACCTTCCCGGTAGCCTTATCCTTCATGGTTATCTCTCCATTTCCCTCCAACGGAAGTTCCGACAAATGATGGCGTCTTCCTGCCCACTGCGGAAGAACCGACAATTCATCCAGACAAATGTCCTGCTTGTCTGCATTTCCCATAAATATATAATCCAGACGAAGCGTCTTGTCTACAAAATAATCTTCAAAAGTCTGCGCAAAGGTACTGCTGCCAAGTGACAGGCCCAATGCTAAAATTAATGCTGCTCTTTTCATACGTTCTTTTATTTTCCCACAAAAATAACGAAATGTCTTGTTTCCACACAATCCGCAGTCTAAAAAGCATTTCAATGCATCATTCTTTCATAAAATCAGTACTGTTCATAAAGTCCAGTACTTCCACGAAAGTACTACAGTACTGCAAAGAAAGTACTCCAGTACTTTCAGGAAAGTACTGCAATACTGCAAGGGAAGTACTGCAATACTGCAAGGGAAGTACTGCAATACTGCAAGGGAAGTACTGACCTTATGACTTTTCCTGATATAACTAGACGTTTTTTCTTTTTATAAACTGGAGCAGCAGACACTTTGCATACATGAAAACACTTTGAACAACACATAAAAAAAGCGGTGCCTCCACCAAGAGACACCGCCATCCAAATATTTATCATCAATTAATTAAAGAACTTTATTCCAATAAAGTATGTACGCGGCTGTGTTGGGCCATAGAAATACTTGGAGTCACGATTCATACCTTTATCCAAATCCTTCTGGAAGGCATTAAAGATATTCTGCACACCTCCGTTTACCTGCAACTTCAGATGGTCATTCAGCACAAAGGTGTAATTCAGCTTCAAGTTGAAATCCATAAAGTCAGGGGTATGTTCCAAGCGGTCCTTCTCGATGTATCCGGCAAAGTGAGGAACAATCATGCGTCCCGTATATAC
>OGMQ01001340.1_pt1 | contig 10741 bp, 9 predicted proteins | sample 1573291 | NCBI WGS metagenome assembly OGMQ01 (sample SAMEA2582008, study PRJEB24529) | metagenome | biome: Human gut stool | place: China | collected 2011
AATTAATTATGTGAAAGATAAAATAGATTTAAAGATAAGATAATGATATACGTATTATTTATATTAGCTGTATTTTCTGCTACCTTTCTGAATTCTAATATTTCTACAGTATTGGGTTATGAAAATAATGTTACTACAGTGGCTTTTTTGCCATTAACTTTATTCATCATTATACAGTTAATGCGTAAAAAAATAGTAATATTAAAAAAAGACAATAATAGTAGTAGATATGTCTTATTGGCTAGCATTCTTATATTGTTTTTTAAACTGTCATATGGACAGTATGATATGTTTAAAACAATTCTATTATTTTCGTTTATCCCATATACTTTTGCTATGTATTTAGAACATGCAAGTTGTAAGGAAAAAACAGTATTACAAAATGTTCTTATAGCTCTTTTAGTTACTGAATGTTTATTAGCTGTTTATGAAAGGGTTACATTAACTGTGTTATTATCAACAGAAGAAACTTATTCTTCTATGAATAGGGCTGGTGATACATGGTCTTTTAGATCGTCGGCTTTGTTTGGGCACCCATTAGGTAATGCTATGTTGGTTTCTGTTATTAATATATACATATTATCAAGCAACTTGTCTCCGTTAAGAAAAATTAGTTGTTTTGCGATAGCTATTATTGCTTTGTTGTGCTTTAATGAGCGCGGAAATATTGTAATAACTTTAGCCACATCGCTTCCTTTATTAATAAAGTTATATAATGATGCAAGTAAAAAGTTTAGACGGAAAATACTTTGGGTCTGTTTTCCTTTGTTACTTGCTGGGGTAGTTCAATTGCCACAGTCCGATTTAGGTGGAAGATTATTTAATGAAAAATCAGGTAAACAGGACAATAGTACGATGGCACGATTGGAAGCATTGACTGCTTTTAAATACTTAAGTACATCAGAAGTTTTGATAGGTGGAAATAATTTGAATGATAAAGTTGCTGATAAAATGGATTTGGCAGCTGTAGAGAATGGCATTATTTCTATTTTATTGGATTATGGTATTATATTGGGGATACTGTTATTAGGTTTATTATTTTGTTTTCAAAAAGACAAATTAAGAGTATATCCATGGTGGAATAAATGGTTGATTTTGTTATTATTTTATGGCATTGGATTTACTAATCCACATCTAAGTAATCCTATGCAATGGTTTATTTTTGTTTGTGCTTATTATGCGTTCCGTCCTAATTTAAAGAATAAAGTTTATGGTAGAAAATAATTGTTCAGAATGTAATGCTTGTGTTCAGATATGTAAGCATCAGGCAATCGAATTAAAAGTGAATGAAGAAGGATTTTCATATCCATGTATCAATATAGAGAAATGTATTCATTGCAATCTTTGTATAGAAGTATGCCCTATGCAAAATGGGGATAAAGTAAAATTGTCAAATTTGAAAGTTTTGGCAGTTCAAATAAAAAATAATAAGACACTTCAAAAAAGTAGTTCTGGAGGTGTTTTCTCTCTTATAGCTAATTATGTTATAAAAAATAATGGCATAATATATGGTGCTGCATGGAATGCGGAAATGCAATTGTGTCATATTGGAGTTGAAACAGAAAAAGAACTTGAACGATTAAGAGGTTCTAAATACGTACATTCTTATATAGGCAATGTTTTTCAAGATATTAAAGTGCATCTTAAAAATAACAGACTTGTTTATTTTACTGGGACTCCTTGTCAGGTTGCAGGTTTAAAGTTATTTTTAAGAAAATCATATGATAACTTAATAACGTCAGATTTGATATGTCATGGTACACCTTCACAAAAAATATTTGATGTGTTTCGTCATAATATGGAAATAGAATTAAATGAAAAAACCGTAGATTATAAATTTAGAGATAAAAGTATTGCCGGCTGGTCTTGTTCTTCTTCTTCTTTGACTATACGAAAAAACGGAAAAAAACATTTTCATATTTATAATAGAAATATGCGTGCTTATTATTTGGCTTTTATTAAAGGAGACATTACTAGAGAAGATTGTTACAGTTGTCCATTTACAACAGTTGAACGTGTAGGTGATATTACATTAGCAGATTTTTGGGGAATAGATAAATTTCACCATTTTTTTCCTAATCAAAACAATGGAGTGTCTCTCGTTTTAATTAATAGTCAACAAGGTATCAATATTTGGGAAAATATAAAAAATGATGCAATTTCGGAAAACTCTAGTATTGATATTGCATTGCAAACGTGTAATAAGAATCTATATGAACCTACAATAAGACCTTGTGCTAGAAATGATTCATATAAAAAAGCTTTTAACAACTTTATCTCTTTTAGGGACTCTTATTTATTACAGGAGAATCCTTCTAAAATCTATATATCTTACTATAAAAGAAAGATTAAACAAATTAAGTGCATAGAATACTTATGGAAACTAATAAACAAATAAAAAGTGCTTCGATAATAACGATTATAGATAATGTGAATTTTGGTACTTATCTTCAAGCAATGGCGCTTGCTAAGACCATTGAAAATTTTGGTATATCTGTTCATATAATAGATTATTGTAGGAAACATCAAAGTTTTCAATATCTTTTCTGTGCTTGTTTACAGAATACCTGTAACCCTCTTAAATGGGGATATCGGATTTTTAATTGGTATAAAAGTGTGTTGTTGAGAAAAAAGGATAAAGCTTTTTTGAAAGACAATCTTACAAAAAAACAATATTTTTCTTATGAAGAATTAAAGAAAAATCCTCCTTATGCAGATGTCTATATTACAGGAAGTGATCAAGTATGGAATAGTATATATAATAAAGGTATTGATAGAGCTTTTTATTTAGATTTTGTTCCAGATAATGTAAAAAGAATCGCTTATGCTGCTAGCATTGGTATGGAACAGATACCTGACTGTGAAAAAATGGAAATAAAAAAATATCTTTCTAAGTATAATTCCATTTCCGTTAGAGAAAAGCAAGCAGAAATTTTACTGAAGAAATTGCAATTACCTATAGATGTTAGAACTGTTTTAGATCCTACTTTATTATTGTCAAAAGAAATATGGAATTTGTATGCGTTAAAAAGATTGGTTGATGAACCTTATATGATATTATATTCGGTAGAGACGAAAGATCAGAATAAACTTATTACTCAAATGGCTAAAAAAATAGCGAAAGTCAAAAAATTAAAAATTGTAGGGATATACTATGGTGGTAGACAACAAAGAATAGAAGGTACTGATAAAAATTTTTTTCGTGTGACTCCTTCTGTATTTTTATCTTTATTTTTATATGCTGATTATTGTATTGTTAGTTCATTTCATGGCACTGCATTTTCAATTAATTTTCAAAAAAACTTTTTAACTATAACTCCTGGAAGATTTAATAGCAGGGTTGATAATTTGTTAACTTTGTGTAACTTGAAAAAAAGATTAGTAGTTGATAGTAGCTATGATATTAATGATGCTTTCACTGATATAGACTATAGTTTAGTCAATAAAATTATAGAGGAGGAAAGGCAAAGTTCTATTGATTATTTAAGAAATTCTTTGTTGTTATGAAAATATTATATTATAGTTCTCCATCTTTTGCCGATTGTGATTTTCCGTTAGTTAAAGAGTTTATTCGTTTGGGACATGAAGTTGCATATTTAATAAACTTAACTCCATATTCATTAAAAAGTACGTTGTTTAATATAGAAAAACAGTTACCTGTTAATGATATAATACCTGCTAGTTCTTATCGGGAGTTGGATGTATATTCCAATTATATGGATATGAGCAAAGTGTATATAGTTAATCGGACAGCTGTGAAAGATTCGAGTTTACAGAATCTTTCTATTACATTGAAATTAATATCCTTTATTAAAAAAGGAAATTTTGATGTTGTTCATACAGACTGCTTCTTTCGTTTTTATGATATATTGCTTTATCAATTTAAAAATAAATTGGTGCAAACGTTTCATGACCCATTTATTCATTCTGGTGAAAGTTCTTATAAAAGTACTTTTTTTAGAAAAATAGCAATTAAATGCATTCCTAAAATTGTACTATTGAATGACGGACAAAAGGATAAATTTGCAGAACTGAATCATATAAGCAAAAGTAGAATTTATATTAACAGATTAGGCATATATGATTGTATTAATGCCTTTAAACCCAAAGATGAGGCTAAGGAGAATAAAAATGTTTTGTTTTTTGGGAGAATATCGCCTTATAAAGGTGTTGAATATTTATTAGAAGCAATGAATGAAGTGCATAAGGTGATCCCTGATGCCCAATTGACTATAGCAGGTGGTGGGAAAATTTATTTTAATGTTGAAAAATATGAAAAATTGGATTATGTGAAATTGATAAATCGGTATATTGGAATGTAAGAATTGGCTGATTTATTGCATAAATCGTATATTGTAGTTTGTCCTTATACAGATGCCACTCAAAGTGGTGTTGTTATGACAGCATTTGCTCTTAATAAGCCTGTTATTGCAAGCAATGTGGGTGGAATGTCAGAAAGTGTTCATGATGGTGTAAATGGATTATTGGTTGCACCAAAGGATGTAAATGCATTATCAAATGCGATTATTTCAGTATTAAATAACTCTATTTTAATCAAAAATATTCAGAAGAATATAAATGATGAGTATCATGAAGGAATAAATTCTTGGACAAATATTGCTGATAGATACCTAAATTGCTATATAGATAAAGTTTAATTTCATTATGAAAGTATTGGAAATTATAACGTCTCTTACTTCTGGAGGGGGAGAACGTTTTGTTGTAGATTTAAGTAATGAATTAAGTCGTTCAAAAAATTGTAATGTAGAATTGCTAACAATTAAGGATGATTTGCTAAATGACTATGGTTTTTATAAAAATGAATTGGCCGATTCTGTTAAATATTCATGCTTAAAAGAGAATAAATTTTCGTTTAGAACGCCGATAAAGATTTATAGATTCATAAGGCGGGTTAATCCAGATATTGTGCATATTCATTTGGCTGGTGCGTTAAATGTTGTAGCTCTTTCTATTATTTTTAATAGAAAACCTTTGTATGTACAAACGTTGCATGGACGTGGAGATAAACAATATAACAATAAGATAGAGTTTTTTTTAAAGAAGTTTATTTATTGCAATAAACTATTGAAACTTGTTACTATTGCAAAAAATAATGATGATTCTTTTACACAAATATTTGGTTCAAAAAGTGATGCCATAATATACAATGGTAGAAGTATGCTTATTTCAACTGATGTAGAAAGTGTTAAAAAAGAGATTTCTAATTATAAAATAGATGATAGGACAATTGTAATTACCCATGTAGCTCGTTTTCATCCTGAAAAAAACCAAAAACTTTTAATAGAGTCTTTTAACCAAGTAGTAGCAGAAGGTTTCAATGCTATATTACTTATAATAGGTAATGGTTATGATTCAAAGGAAGGAAAACTTTTACAAGAACAAGCTTGTGATAAAATATATTTTTTAGGTTTAAAGAAAAATGTCGGAGATTATTTAAAAAATTCGGATGCATTTGCATTATCATCACTTAATGAGGCAATGCCAATTACTCTTATAGAGGCTTTGGCATGTGGTTGTATTCCTCTTTCTACCCCAGTTAGTGGTTCTGTTGATATTATTCAGAATGGTAAAAACGGTTTTTTATCTAAAGATTTCTCTGTAGATTCTTATATAACCATGTTAAAGGATTTTTTTAAAAATCATGAGAATATTGATAAAAAAGAATTGGAAGTATATTTTGAAAATAATTTATCGATGAAAAAATGTGCAGAAAAATACTATGAATTTTTTAAAAAGTGTTTGAAATAAAACCTATTTTGCCATGCTTTTAATACTCAATGGAAAAATAACATTTGAATACCAATATTGTCAACAATGTGGTAGTTGCCTTGCTGTATGTCCCACCAAGTCTCTTAGTGCCAAAAGATTAAAAAATGGGTTGGTTGATATACAGATTGATCAAGATACTTGTATCAAGTGTAAAAAGTGCATTAAATCTTGTCCTGCTGCAATAGGAGACCAGATTGAAGAATATAATCGGGATTTTCCTAAAAAGAAGTATTACTTTGCAAGAAGTAATGATGCGGATATAAGATATCTCTCTTCTTCTGGCGGTACTTGTAAGACATTAATAATACAAGCTTTGAAACAAGGATTGATTGATGGGGTATATACGCTTTGTAAAACAAATAAGTATCCTTATGCTGAAGGAATGTTTTATTCGAAAGAAAACATTCCTTCTCATGATGATATTCCTAATTCAGTATACCATTCTGTGATGTTGAATGCAAATATTGAGCTCATTCCCAAATGTAAAAGACTTATGGTAGTAGGCACAAATTGTCAAATCAAAGGAATGGAAGTTTTATTAAAGCATAAATGTGATACCCTTATTAAAGTTTGTATTTTTTGCAAGCAACAAAAGACATTGGATTCTACGCGTTTTTGGGCAAAAATGATGGGAGTGAAAATTAATATTGATAATTATTTTGATTTCCAATATAGAGGAAATGGTTGGCCAGGAATAGTTAAATTGAATCAAGGAAAATTGCCTTATGCGAGAGCTTCTATTTTACCTTTTGGTAAAAGGATTTGGACTGTACCAGGCTGTAATATCTGTGGGGATCCATTTAGTCAATATCACGCAGACCTTTCTCTTATGGATCCGTGGGGAGGAATTAATGCTGGAGATGTACAAGGTAGCAATTTGGTAGTTGTACATACCACAGTTGGTTGTGAAATTTTGAATGCAGTAGAGAACTTGGAACTGATTAAAAAATCATATAGTGAAGTTATTCCTGGTCTTAGTTTAAAAGATATAAATAGGAAGCAACAAATGATTCCTTACTTCCAAGGAAAGAAATGTTCCGCGAGGATTAAAATAGCAGGAATATTGGAAATATTTCAACGAAATTTTTTTATATTTGTACTTCAGTTATTGCCTAAAATGCCAATAATTATGTACCGTATTATTCATAAAATTCCTGATTTAAGAAATATAATATTAAGATGAAAATATCAATAATTACAAGACATGCTCCCAATAACTATGGTTCATTGTTACAGACAATAGCTACAGAGAAGATTATTGCTAAATTGGGCCACACTGCTGAAATTGTAGATTACATTAGAGAAGACGAGTCGGGATTAAAAGGTTTGTTGACTTTATTAAGTCATAAATCTGGCTGGAACAATAGTGTTTTTAAGAAATGGTTATATATAGCATTGAGATATCCGGGGGATAGATGGGCTCAAGCCAAATTTAGCAAGATGAGAAAGAAGTATCTTATCATGTCTAAGCGTTATCAATCTTTAGAAGATTTAAAAAATGATTGTCCTAAGGCAGATGTTTATATGACGGGGAGTGATCAAGTATGGGGACCTATTACTACGGGGTATCATGATTCTGCTTATTTTTTAAGTTATGTAGATGATAAAGCTAAAAAAATAGCATATGCAGGTAGCTTTGGGCGAACAGATTTTACAAAAGCTATTTTGAAAGAATATGCTCAGATGCTTGCTCGGTATCATGCAATTACTGTTAGAGAAAATAGTGCGGTGACGCTGTTGGAAGAAATGGAGTTGAAATGTGCTGGTCAAGTATTAGATCCTACACTCTTATTGGATAAAGAAGAATGGATGCACTTCATTCACAAAGAAATACAAGGTAGATATGTGTTAGTTTATCAAATACATAATAATCCAATATTGGATCGATATGCGATGAAATTTGCCAAGCATGTAGGTTTGCCGCTTTATCGAGTATCCCCTTCTTTACATCAAATTATGCGAGGTGGTAAATTCATTTTTTTACCTGATGTTGGTGAGTTCTTATCTTACATAAATAATGCAACTTATATAGTGACTGATTCCTTTCATGGAATGGTATTCTCTATAATTTTTAATAAACCGTTTATTGTGATTTTAAATATTGAGAGAGGGGCTTCAAGGTTTATTTCGTTGTTGAGTATGCTTCATTTAGAAAATCGTGTGGTTGCTGTTGGTGAAGAATTGAGGAAAGAACTTTTGATGCCTGTAGATTATGAGTCGGTAAATAAGATATTGGATAGTCTCAAAGAGACATCTTTAGATTATTTGAAACGGTATTTATGAGTAGTAAAGTTATGGTTGTATGTTTTTTATGTAATATGCTGTTTGGTTGATTGGTATTTAGATTCTGTAGTCAGATAGTTACGTAATTGGATAAATATAAAATGGTATCAATAATTTTTCCGGTTTATCGATACTCTCTACATACATCAATTTAATCCGTGAACTTGTCTCGGGATCGAAAGATTCGTCCCAATATTCCAGGACCTCTTCCACGCCTAACTGGGCAGAATTACCGACTGAAAATACACTCGAAAATTTTACACCTTTCTGCATACCGGCATCCATAATGAAAAGTGCCGTTGCTCCCGAGCCCGATACGAAATCTACTCCTTTCGGATCCAATTTCGGTATAGGGGTCGTGAATACCCCATTGTAGTTCGTTGTCAATACGCCGATACAATTCGGGCCGATCAAAGCTCCCCCGACAGAATCGATCGTTTCTACAATTTGTTTTTCCAATGCTTTCCCTTCTGCATTCTCTTCACTAAATCCGGCAGACAGAATGATAAATGCCCGGGTATTTTTTTGTTTCGCCAGCATCTCTACCGTCGACGGACAGAATTTGGCAGCGATGGCCAGGATAGCGCAATCCACTTCCGGCAAATCTTTCACGTCCCGGTAGGATTTGATACCTTGTACTTCATCCATTTTCGGATTCACCACATATAAACTCCCTTTAAAATGTCCATCGATCAAATTCTTAAATACCTTACCACCCGGTTTCTGAATATCGTCCGATCCTCCAACCACCACAATGCTGGAAGGATTTAGCAATTGTTTATTAATCATATCTTCCGAATTTTACTATAAAATTCACTATTCAATTTTATCAATTATATATTATTGAAAAACTTCAAAAATTCCCCTACTTTAGTGACCATATTTTTTGAGCCGGTATAAAAAGGTATCCGTTGGTGGATATTTTCAGGGGTCATGTCCAATATCCGGTTTCCGCCATCCGTAGCCAATCCTCCGGCTTGCTCGGCAATAAACGCAATCGGATTACATTCGTACAACAGACGCAGTTTTCCTGTCGGATGGCTATTGGTTTCGGGATAAATAAAAATACCTCCCTTCAATAAATTCCGGTGGAAATCGGCCACCAGAGAACCGATATAACGCGAAGTATAAGGACGCTTGGTTTTCTTATCGGTTTCCTGGCAATACTTTATATATTTTTTCACTCCCACCGGAAATTTCTCATAATTTCCTTCGTTTATAGAATAAATAAAACCATTTTCCGGTGTTTTAATATTCGGATGTGAAAGACAGAACTCCCCGATAGAAGGGTCCAGCGTAAAACCGTTCACTCCGTTGCCGGCCGTATATACCAACATCGTAGAAGAGCCATAAATAACGTAACCGGCAGCAACCTGGTCACAACCTTGCTGTAAAAAGTCATCGATATTCGCAACTTCGCCCAGCGGAGATTTGCGGCGGTAAACAGAAAAAATAGTACCGATAGAGACATTCACGTCGATATTCGAAGAGCCATCCAGCGGATCCATACAAAAGATATATTTCGCATCACGGCTCAATCCATCGTCAAAAACAATGATATCCTGATTTTCTTCTGAAGCAACACCGCAACATTCACCACTGGCTTTCAGTTCCGACAAAAAAGTCTCATTGGCATAAATGTCCAGTTTTTGCTGGTCTTCACCTTGTACATTCTCGGAGCCGGCACGCCCCAGAATATCCACTAAACCAGCCTTATTCACCTCCCGGTTGACTTTTTTGGCTGCAATACCTACGTGATGTAACAAACAAGAAAAACCCCCTGTTGCCTGAGGTACTCCTGCCTGCTGTTCGATAATAAACTGATTTAAGGTTGTAACTTTATTCATTGATTCTGATTCTATTTGTTATTAGATGCAAATATAAAATGATAAATCGTAATACACAAACGTTTTCATGAAATTAGTATTCCCTCAGAATCACAGATTTTTTGAAAATCAAATAAGTTTTCATTCAATCCGAATTGATTCCACATTATTATTCAATTTTAATATCTAAATTAGCGCCATGAATTAATTATCGTGTTTAAATTTAAACGCAATGAACGTATATAAGTTTGGTGGCGCTTCCGTTAAAGATGCCGAAGGTGTAAAAAATTTATTTAAAATCATCAATACCCAGCGGGAAAATTTAATCATTGTCGTATCGGCGATGGGAAAAATGACCGATGCCCTGGAAGTTTTGTGTAATTCTTATTTCGGGAAAACCGGTAATATTGCAGAGGTTTTTCAGCGCATTCAAGATTTCCATCAGCAGATTATCCGGGATCTTTTCGGTTCTGCCGACAGTGAAGTAAATGCCCGGGTAGAAGCCCTGTATCAGGAATTGGACACTATCCTAAAAAGTGATCCTTCCCTCTGTTACGATTATGAATACGACCGGATCATCTGTTTCGGTGAATTGCTCTCGACAACAATCATTGCCTCCTATCTCGAGAAACAAGGGCGAAAAGCCAAGTTTACCGATATCAGTAAATGTCTGATTACCGACCAAAACTACCGGAATGCTTGTGTAAATATCGAATTATCGGCTCAGTTGTGCCGGAAGACATTCAATTTTCAGGATACATTTATGTATATCACGCAGGGATTCATTGCCGGAACGACGACCAATCAAACGACCACTCTGGGACGTGAAGGTTCGGACTATA
>OGMQ01001354.1_pt1 | contig 10626 bp, 9 predicted proteins | sample 1573291 | NCBI WGS metagenome assembly OGMQ01 (sample SAMEA2582008, study PRJEB24529) | metagenome | biome: Human gut stool | place: China | collected 2011
GCTTCCGATCCGGCTGCCATGCAGTATTTCGCACCGTTTGCCGGTGCAGCCATCGGTGAATATTTCCGTGATACCGGCCGTCATGCCCTGGTAGTCTATGATGACCTGTCCAAGCAGGCGGTAGCCTATCGTGAGGTATCTCTGATTCTGCGCCGTCCGTCAGGACGTGAAGCTTATCCGGGCGATATCTTCTATCTGCACTCCCGTCTGCTGGAACGTGCGGCAAAGATCATCAGCCAGCAGGAAGTGGCCGAACAGATGAACGACCTGCCCCCCAGCCTGAAAGGAAAAGTCAAAGCCGGCGGTTCACTGACTGCACTGCCGATCATCGAAACCCAGGCAGGCGACGTTTCCGCCTATATTCCTACAAACGTGATCTCCATCACCGACGGACAGATCTTCCTGGAAACCGACCTGTTCAACCAGGGCTTCCGTCCGGCCATCAACGTCGGTATCTCCGTATCCCGTGTCGGTGGTAGTGCACAGATCAAGAGTATGAAGAAAGTGGCCGGTACGCTGAAGATCGATCAGGCACAGTACCGTGAACTGGAAGCGTTCTCCAAGTTCAGCAGCGACATGGACCCGGTAACCGCCATGGCCATCGACCGCGGACGTAAGAACAACCAGCTGCTGATCCAGCCGCAATATTCACCGATGCCTGTCGGCGAACAGGTTGCCATCCTGTATTGCGGAACCCACGGACTGATGCGTGAAGTTCCTCTGAGCAAGGTTCGTGCTTTCCAGGATACCTTCCTGACCACCCTGCGCGCCAACCACAAGGAAGACGTGCTCGACGTTCTGGCATCCGGAAAGATCAACGACGAAGTAACAGCAATCATCGAAAAAGTAGCGGCCGCAACGGCTTTACAGTATAAACAATAAGCATCATGGCATCACTGAAAGAAGTAAAGGGAAGAATCAACTCGATAAACGGGACGCTGAAGATCACTTCGGCCATGAAGATGGTGGCCTCTTCCAAGCTCCACAAGGCGCAGGAGGCCATCGAGAACATGCTTCCTTACGAACGAAGACTACACCGCATGCTGACGAACTTCCTGAGTGCGGGGCTGAGCGTGGAGTCGCCTTTCATTGTGAAGCGTGAGGTCAAGAAAATAGCGATTGTAGTGTTCGCGTCAAACAGCAGCCTCTGCGGCGGATTCAACATGAATGTGATCCGTCATCTGCACGAGGTTGTTGATGAATATGGCGCGAAAGTGGGAAAGGAGAACCTGCTGGTCTATCCCGTTGGCCGCAAGGTGGCCGATGCCGTGAAGAAGATGGGAATCACTCCCATGGGAGATTTCCAGCACATGAGCGGAAAGCCGAACTATAAGGAGGCTTCTGATCTGGCGACTGACTTGATCAACCGCTTCCTGAGCGGGGAAATACAGCAGGTAGAACTGCTGTACAACCATTTCAAGTCGACTTCCACACAGGTGCTGACGCGCGAAACCTATCTGCCTTTCGACCTTTCGGCTGAAACTGCCGGAAAGGACAAGGGAGAAGGAGCCGACATGCAGGCCGATTACATCGTTGAACCTTCATCGGCACAGGTGTTGCAGGAATTGCTTCCCAAGGTACTGCGCATGAAGATCTATACCGTTCTGCTCGACTCGAATGCAGCCGAACATGCAGCACGTACCATGGCTATGCAGATTGCTACCGACAATGCCAATGAACTGATACAGGATCTGACCCTGATTTACAACAAGAGCCGTCAGCAGGCCATTACCAATGAACTGCTGGATATCATCGGTGGTACGATGGCATAAGGCGTTGTAAACATCCATAAAGATACATCCTCACTCCTTCGGGAGCGGGGATGTATTTTTTTTTGCACGTCATTCTGCTTGTCCGTCTGTTTTTCTTACCTTTGCAGACAGTGCCGTTTCAACGTGCAGCCGATGCGTCTGAATCGTGCGGTCATTGCGGTCAGATCGACCGCTCGTTGCGGCCGAATCGTGCAGTCGTTGCAGGCTCATCGACCGCACGATTGATATAATTGTTTATAGATTTGAATATTGTTAAACTTAAAAATATATCTATATGAAAAAAATGGTAATTTTACTTGCTTTGTTTTTGACACTTAGTAATTGTTCTAATAAGAAAAACAATTTTGAGACAACTATTCTTTCTGATTACAATATATACAAAGTAGAAGTATCGACAAATAAAAACTACTACGACTCTATTATTAACTTGATATCAGACACTGCATTTGTAATCCTTAAAGAAAAGGAAAATATTATGTTCTCTTATGCTAATAAGATCATAGAGCATAATAATAAATATTTCATTTTGGATAAAAGTTCACTTCGTTCTATCGTTTCATTTAAAAAAGACGGAAATCCTATAACAAAATACGGGCGAATTGGACAAGGTCCGGGAGAATATGTTTCTCCATGGGACTTTGATATAGATACAACAGGTCTATATATCTTAGACACGAAATCAAAAAAAGTCATCCATTATAGTGAAGAGGGTTCTTTCCTGGAAGAAAGAAAAATTCCTTTTTTTGCAGATGCTATAAAACGACTTAAAAATGGTAATTTCGTTTTCAATACAACACCTGATGGAACACAGCAACCAAGCCTGATCTATACAGATTCTGAAATGAATATTGTTGGTAAATCGTTGAATTATAGAAGCAATTATATTGGAGGATATACAACAAATAATATTATAAGAGAGAATAAAACAGGATTAAATTTTTATCGGGCACCCTCAGATTCTCTAACAATATTGGATAAAGATGGGAAAATTAAAGCGTTTATAGTTTTTGATTTCTTAAACAAATCAGTTCCTCAAATTGCAAAGACTGATTACATCTCATTTAGCCAAAAAGAACAATCTGCCGATTTCTTGCATTTTGTCAACAATCCAATCTGTATTTCTGACAGCATTTGGATAGGACTTATAGAAGATGGGAACAATCAATACACAGCTATTTTTAATCCATTTACCAATGATTTCGGATATAAGAAGTTTACAAGGGAATCTTCTGTATATGACATTATAGAACCTATGTTTTCTGATAACAATGGAGCTATAATTAGTCTTATCAGCCCAGAATTGAACGACATGTGCAATGATTATAACATGTTACCTGACTCTATAACAGACGCATTAAATGAAGGAAATAGAGTTTTATTAATCAATAGTTTCAAACGAAAATAAGTGATAATATCAACGTCAGCCGGAACATTCCACTTATCTGGTTGCACACGACCTGAAGAGTCTCGACTATGTCCGTCAGATTGACTATGCACAGTTTGATTACATCTACCTGATGGCGGCTCCCAACTGGAAAGAATATGATTTTTCAAAGTCCTGCTGTCCTTTGCCGGCGAGGGATTCCGGGAGAGGGTAGAGGATCCCGCACTCCGGGCCAAATTTGTGGATTTCATGGTAGCCTTCATCGACAAATATGATCTTGACGGAATCGAAGTGGACTGGGAAACAGCAGTCACATTTCGTTTTGAGGGATCTAAACAACGCCTCGACCGGTCGGATCGGCTGGAAAAACAGTATGCTATCTGTGGAAGAACACCCGGAAGTACCGGCCATCGGTTCAGGCCGCATCATCATCCCCGAAACGAAAATTCCCGTTACGCCAACAAGGGGTTGGAGGAGCTGAACCTCCGGAACTGTTGCGCGTATGCGGCATGACCTGCGAAGAATTGCTGCAATACTTGGAAAGTGGAAATGATGAAAATCAAAAATGTTTCACTGCATCGTATGTATTCAGTGCCTGTTAAAAACTAAAAGCGGAAAATCTTTCCGCTTTTAGTTCATAATTTTTCATGTTAGCTTTATTAGCCGCCGAAAGCACCGGAACCATAACCTCCTCCTTCCCAACTATCATTATTCGCGTGGCCGGAATTCCCGTCGTCAAGTGCGCTATTCTTCTAATTTTTGGTTAGACAATATGTTAATCAACTCGTTCTTTCCGTTTCCCCAATATCACATAACTGTTGTCATCCGGTGAAATCTTAGACTTCCAAACGTTCAGGAACTCGCGGTTGCCGGTGGGAATCTTCGGGTCTGCCAGCCGTTCCTCTATCAGGTCCAGCAGGTCACCCGGATCCATGCAGACAACATACCCGTATTCTAACCATCCCCACCATTGGTTATATTTCTGTAATGCTATGCCACCCAGGTAGTCGTTTTCCAACTTATAAAACGCTCCTCTCAAGGTGCGTTTGTCAACAAACAGCCGCTTCACCACCGTACCTGTGAACATGTGCATGGTTGCGGGGTCGGTGTTGGATCCCCAAATATAGGTGAGGTAATAGTCGCCGAAATCCACATAGGCATGATGGGGTATTTCGCTACCGAAATCCGTTGTAAACCGCGGGGAAAGCCTGTTGCTGTTCATTCGATAAACATATAGCGAATCTGAATCAGAGGCGGTTCGGGCTATTGAGAAAACCGCGTCATTTCCTGTCACTTCATGGTAAAGGACTTCAGGGCCATATCCTCCTCCGGATAAAGCCAGTTGGGGCGCCCTGTTCTCATGGACAATATTTCCTTCCAGATCTTGTATCCACAGCGGCGGGGAAGGATTTCCACCGTCATAAAAATTCCTGGTTAGAGACAGCTGCACGACGGTGACCCGTTGCCTGTCATAATCCACATGTATCCGCCCTTTGTGTATCAGGTACGCTAATGGAATTGTTCCGATAGAATTACCTTGAAAGTCATAAACAAGGATTTGCTCCGTAGCCCAAGGAAGCAGGTAAACCCGGTTGTGTGCTTCGTCAATCTGACAGCCACCGTTTAATATATCATATTCACCGGGACCTTGTCCTACGCTTCCGATGGAGGCTACAAATTTACCCTGGCGGGTAAACAACCGATAAGGGAAATGGGCTACATTTATTCCGATGTAGTTGTCCGAAACATCCACTATTCTTGTATCTCCTACCAACGCTTCTTCGGTGTTGTTGTCCAGCTTGATGACTTCCAGACTGTCAACCCACATGCTGAAGGGTATGCGTACGGATTCTTTCACGGCAGAGTAGTCGCACACGATCATCGTGTCACCGTCTGCGACAACCCTGTCGGCCACGACGCTGCATCTTTCTATCCATTGAGCATTTTCATCGCCCCTGCTTCCGCACGAAGCCATTAGGGCAGGCAGGAGCGCAAATGTGTACGCGGCAAGTTGACGCGTGAGTTTACTGCACAAGGCAGGTCGTTTCATGGTAATGTTTTGCATGCGATTAAAATTTGTAGACAATGTACGAAAAAATAAAAAGCCACGCATAATAGGTTAAATTATATATTATTTTTCTTATTTTTTGCATATTCATAATATTACGATAATTTTGTAGATTGTATAAAAACCACCAAATTTAGCGATAAAACATCTATTAACTATTCAATCTAATTAGTATGAAACATTTGAGTAAGATTGGCTTACACGGTTTGAGCCAAGCCGAGGTGGCAAAGAAGAAACAAATTCTCGTAAGAGGTAGTGGTCAGTATGGATGTATTTATGATTTTATGAAACGGTATATTCTACTTTCCATTTTAATGTTGTGTGGATGCAATGGAGGAAAGGCTGGTGAAGGGAAAACGCAGCCGGAACCTGTGGCTGAGGCAATGGAAAATGTACAAACTGACAATTCACCGGTAGATACAGATTCTGTTCCTGCGATAAAACAGGATCTTGTTGAAAAGGGGAAAACAGTCATTGATACAACCAAGATTTATAATATGGGGGAAGTCGATACTCCGGCTGTATCGCTGATGTCGGACAAGGAATTAATGGAATACCTTACAAGCCGTTTCAAATATCCCGATATAGAGCCGGTTACTGGGAGAGGGATTGCACAGTTGACCATTGAACGAGACGGCAGCATTTCGGATGTGAAAATTGTCCAAGGTATCCATCCGGAATTGGATAAGGAATATGAAAGGGTGCTTAGGCTATTCCCGAAGTTTAAGGCGGCTACCATTGATGGGGTTCCTGTCCGTTCGATATTGGAATTCCCTATTTTTGCAAAAGCTATGTAAAGGAATAAAAACAGAACCGTTATGAAAAAGACTGTATTGTTGGCATGGGTGGGCATAGGTGCATTGTGCGCAGCCTGCAAATCTTCAAACAACACTTCCGTAGTGAAAGATGGTACAGGTAATGAGTTTTTTGTGGCGCATTATCAGGAAATAAAGGATACGGTCGTAATGAAACTGAGCGATCTGGTGGAGGATTACGAACTCATCCGCTTCGAAGACAATGACAGTGCCCTGCTGGGATTACGGGTCATGCCTACCATCACGGAACATTATATCGGTGTTTCCCAAAGACGCGGCCATCCTTACCTGTTGTTTGACCGCCAAGGTAATTTTCTGTGCAATGTGGGAAATGTCGGTCAGGGGCCGGGTGAATATGCGTGGCCCATTTATGACGCCGCCATCAGTGAACAAAAAGGAGAAGTCTATCTGGCACAGTTTGCCTTTTCACCCAAAATATTTGCTTACAACCTGCAAGGGAAACTGACGTGCGAGATGGAAACCGGCTGTACACTGTCTAAGCCGAAAATAGAGATGGACGATGAAGGAAACCTGTGCGTCGTACAGATACCGATGCCCAGTCAGAAATCTCTGAATCTGGCTATTCAGATGGATGGCAGTGGAAACGTGACACGGACATTGAAGGCGGAGGAGCGTTTTTGGATGGACGACTTCAATGGGGACTTGTTTGCCTATCACAACGTGCCGGAATTCAGCTTCCACATCACATGTTGCGATACGCTGTTCCATTATGCCAGGACGGAAAACCGTTTTGTGCCGAAATATACGTTGGACTTCGGCATGATGGATGAAAAACCGGGTCATATCTACAATGAGATTCCGGGATATTACATGGCAACTGTATTTGGTAAAGGAATAATTCTGACGGATAAGCAGAAGTGTACTTCCTATTACGTGAAATTCATAAACGACTTGTATGGCGGTATTAGCCATCCTGTTACCTTCAAAGACGGTTATGTTTTTGCGTTGCGCGAACCGGCTCATTGGATTCATTATATAGAAAAGCGTTTAGCCGCAGATGACTGTTCGGATGCCGACCGCAAGCAGTTGACCGAATTGTTGGAGTCCATAGACGAGGAAGGAAACAACCTTATGTTCATAGGAAAGTTGAAGTGACAATCGGTATATGCTATACAATTGTTAAATTAAAAGTTAAGATTAAACATGCGTAGACTTTTTTTATTGTTTATTTGTTTGATTGGCGTCGTGTCCTTGTTCGGACAATCTTTGACATGTACAGATCGCATTTGGGGACTTACTAAGATCTGGAAAGATGTATCAGTGAACTTTTACGATGCACATTATTTGTCGTCAATAAAATGGGATAGCTTATATAACGTGTACATTCCTAAAGTTATGGCGGTAAAAAGTGATAGGGATTATTATTTTTTGTTGCAATCCTTTATTGCACAAACCAATGATGGTCATACCGAATTTTCATTGATGAATTTTTTAAAAAAAGATAGACAAACTGACGTATTGCCAATAGGAACCAACTGGATTAAAGATACTTTATATGTGACTTACGCTGCAAAAGATTGGTTAAATGAAGTTCCTTTAGGAAGTCGCATTATTAGTATCAATGGGCTGTCTTCAGAAAAATATTTTGAACAACATATCTATCCGTATGTGAGTGCTAAAACCTTACAAGATAAACGAAAAAAATCCAGTTTTTTATTTGGAATTGGTTTATTGGAGGATACAATAAGTATATCGTTTATAACACCAAAACGGATATGGCGGCATAAGTCTGTCATATATGATGGATTTAAATTTAGGTATAAAAACAGTGATTTTGTTAGCATTCAAAAACAAATGGTTCATAAAAATTCTTGTTATGAACACAAGGTTGCAGTAGATGGGAATAATGCCTCTTATTCTTATTTGCGTGTTGATGATTTTTCAAGGAATTTCCGAGTGTTGAAGTTTATGGATAATGCGAAGAATGGACTTATGCAGTCTGATTATGTTATATTAGATTTAAGAAACAATCCTGGTGGAAGTGAACTGACTGCCGATTCTTTATTGATGTATTTTGTGAATGGTGATACTCTAAATACATACAAGTCTATTACAAGAAGTCATAATTCCTTTTATGCTGCCATGGGCTATAGTTACGAAAAATATAGGGACTATTATCAGAATCTGCATGAAGAAATGATGTGTGAAGAAGAGTTCGTGTTTTCTCCCCCTTATCGAGTTGAAAAACCTCTTTATATACTTGTAGGAGAATTCACGTATTCTGCTGCTGAAGATTTTCTCATTTCTTTAAAGCTTAATTTCCCTAATAGAGCGGTTTTAGTTGGCAGTGCAACAGGTGGTTCTACAGGAGCACCAATGGTGTGTCCACTTTTCAATGGGCTTTATTATCGTATTTGCACTCGCTTCCCGTTAACACCGATTTTTCAAAATGGATTACAACCAGATTGTACATATGAACCTACTATTGACGAACTTTTAAACAGAAAAGATTGTATATTTAAACACATAGAATATTTATACAATATTTCGGTAAATAATTAAAATGATTATCCGTATGTTGTCCGTTAAATTTTAGCACTCAGACTGTAAATATACCATGTGAAATATTTTATATATCGTTGAAATTCAGTATATTTATACCCTGAAACATTAAAACCTACCATTATGAATCTTCTGAATTTCATGAGTAATTTCGCAGATGAGGAATCCTGTGTGACCTATCTGAAAGAACAACGGGAACGCCGCGGAGTCGTATGCAAGCATTGCGGTTGCACCGAACACCGTTGGGATGCTCACAAACGTTGTTTCGAGTGTCGGAACTGCCACAGCCGTCAGTCCTTACGTTCAGGTACTGTCATGCAGAACAGCAAACTTCCGTTCCGCTACTGGATTGCCACCATGTTCCTGCTGATTAGCACCAAGAAATCCTTTTCCACAGAGGAAATCCGTCGTCAGCTGGGGCATAAACGATACCAGCCTGTCTGGGAGATGGTCTGCAAGCTTCGTGACGTCATGGGTAAACGTGACGCACAGTACTCCCTGGACGGACAGGTCGAGCTTGACGACGGCTTCTTCACCACGGAACGTCCCGAAGAGGAGAAGGATACCCCCTTAAAAAGGGGACGTGGCAGTCATAAGAAGTCCAAAGTGGTGGTCATGGGGGAAAGTGCCCCTTCGCAGAGACATCCCAGGAAAGGAAAGCCCTCCAAAGTGGTAGGACATCTGAAAATGCACAGGTCATTCCGGACCTGAAGACACAGACAGTCACCGACGTTGCGAAGAAACACCTTGAACCGTCCGTCGAACTGACCACTGACGATTCCACCTCCTACCATAAGCTCGTAGAACATGTACAGAGACACCAGACGGTGATTTCGGACAAGAAGAACATGGAGAAGATACTGCCGTGGGTACATATCGCCATCAGCAATGCCAAGAGATTTCTTCTGGATATGCACCACAGAATCAAGCACGAGTATCTACAGTATTACCTCCACGAATTCTGCTACAAGTTCAACAGAAGGTATTTCGGAGAGAAGCTCTTCGACAAGGGTGTCTTGGCAGCAATCAGCTACAACACCGAATTCAAGTCAAGAACATACAGACAGACAACATGCAGATAATCATAAAAAGTTTTTTCTTTTTGTCGGTTTTGTAATCCGAAAGTTCTGATTATAAGAATCTTAAATCCGCTTGTGCTTGTTTCTCGGATGGTAAATTCTTCATTTAATCTTTGTCGGGGTAGCGGCAAATGCCCAAGTACCTTACCTGGTCCCAGGTTCCCGATACAGTCAAATTCGAGTCCACTCACCTGAATGTGGAGAAGCTGAACGAAATGGTCGGCGAGTTCATGCAACGACGTGTAAATTTCCTTGTATCTGCGCTAGGTTCCGTGAATTCCACCCTTGAAGAAGCCTCCGAGACTATGGACGTAGATGTGCAGATGCAGCCATACAAATTGGAGGATATTAAGAATAAGATTGATATAGCCATCAAAGCAAAAGACGAGGAGATTTGGTCACAACAACGAGCCATCACCTTTGTGGGGAACGTGGATGCTGTTTTGGACGATATATTGCTATTTTATAATTATATTATTTAGAATCAAATTTTGAAAAATAGAATTTCCTTAAAAAGTCGATTTGTTGTTTTTGAGATATTTTTGAATTTCCTTCAAGCCAAAAATTGTCAATCGTTAAACTGTCAAAAATCATATTTTTATACTCAAATTTTTCTAAATATTCTTTCATTTTAATTGTTCCGATTTTCCTTGCAATTTCCTGATAGCAAGGAACACAGGAAATTCTAAAAGCATCTTTAAATGATAAATCTTTTTCCCAAATATCCATTTTTCTCTGCTCGCCATTCCATTTTAAAATAGTTGTATCATTTTCAATAATGCCTAATTCAACAGCAATTATAGAATTTGGAATTTTGAATGTTGATGCAGGTAATTTTCCGTTTTTAGCCCAATCAAAGTCATTTGAGTAAAAAGTATTCTTGTCGTTATCATAAATTAGAATTGAACCATTTACTTGAAAACTATCTAAAATTTTGTCAAAATCAGAAATTTCTGTTTCAATTATGCTCATATTAGTTGTTGTG
>OGMQ01001359.1_pt1 | contig 10582 bp, 2 predicted proteins | sample 1573291 | NCBI WGS metagenome assembly OGMQ01 (sample SAMEA2582008, study PRJEB24529) | metagenome | biome: Human gut stool | place: China | collected 2011
CATGGCATTGGCAACATGTCTGGTTGTAAGTGCAGTACCGGTACAGACAGTGGATTCTATTTTGGGAAATGCAGCAGGAAGGGTAACAGCTTATGCTGAGGAAACGGCGCAGAGTACAAAGCCGCTTACAACACTTTGGAAAACGCAGGAAGTAGGTACACACGAGGGAACAGGAACTTATGCGTATGATGCAGCAGCAAAGACTGTAACGGTAAACGGTGCCGGCACAAAATTTGATAAATCAGCCGGAAGTGATGATTTATTCTATGCTTATTTTGAGGGCAAAGGTGATTTAACCATTACAGCGAAGATGACCGTCAATAATAACGGCAACGCAGGATACGCAGGACTGTTAATCCGTAATACCGCAGATGAAGCGGGAAGTGCCAGTGCAGCACTGTATGCAGATTTTGCAAATGGAAGCAAGAATCAGATCCGTTACGGATATCATAAAGAAGCAGCAGGCGGCGGTGCATCACAGGTCAATACGGCAGTCACAACCGCTTCTTCTGACATTTATATTAAATTAGAAGTTTCAGAGAATAAAGCAACCTATCATGTTGCTTCGACAGCTGACTTTTCAGATGAAAAGGTAAAGACACAGACAATTTCCGGATTATCAGCAAAGACAATCGGTTTCTTTGCAACAGAAGGAGTAACTGCAGAATTTTCGGATGTAACGGTAACTTCTGCATATACAACGGATGACGGTGCAGATGTTAAAAAGCAGATTTTTGATTCAGAGGCAGGAGAAGTGAACTTCTCACAGTCCAGCAGTAAAGATTACTCAGGAAATTATGATGCCGGAAATTCCTTTGAAACTTCCGCAAACGGCAATATTTTATCCGTAAACCATACAAGAAGTGCGGCAGTTAAGGGAAATATCAGGGATGATAAGGGAATGGATTACATATTATTTCCGGAAACATCAGAAGATATGACGATTTCAGCAGATATTACAGTGACAAAGCTGGATTCCGGTACAGATAAGCAGGGGCTTGCCATCGGACAGTTTAACGCGAAGACCGGCAGCGCCATGAAGTGTGACGTATTACATATCCAGAAAAATATTGTGATTCAGCATACATTTTCAACGGTCAGCGGAACGGGTAACTGCGGTTCTCCAAAGGTTGGCAAAAAAACTGACACAGCAAACGGATATGAGCTGGGCGGCACATATACACTGACTTACACAAAGAGTGGCAATACCGCTAAAATGCAGGTTGTAAGCGCAGACGGAACGGTGCTTATGGGTTCAGAAGCAAATCCGGGCGAATTTGACCTGACACAGTCTTATGCAGACCTGCAGACAGGACAGACAGTACGCTATGGTCTGGCATTTTCAGGTGTTACGGCAGAAATCAGTAACCTGACCTTAAAGAATGCAGAAGGTACGGTTGTATATGACCAGAACGATTATTATGTTGCAGTCGGTGTTGCACCGGTGATTACAAATGCCGCAACAGAAGTGGCTTCTGACAGAAAGAGCATGAATATTACATGGGATGTCGCAGAAGAAGGCTCAGGCAATATTAAATATGCCGTATATGTATCAAAGGATGGCGGTGAATATACAAAGATTTCTGATTCTAAGGTGAACAGCTTCAGTTATGCCGGAATGGACGGCGACGGAAACTATCAGTTTAAGATTGTGCCTTATGGCGGAACAACAATGGGAACAGCCGTAGAAACTGAAATAACGGACTATCAGGCACCACTTGCACAGGCTGAATTAACAGCCGCAGGCAGCAAATCTAAGGTAGAACTGTCATGGAATGCCGTAGAAGGTGCATCTTCTTATGATGTATACAGAAAACTGGGTTCTGACGGTGAAGCAGTGCTGGTTAAGACAACAGCAGAGAATGCATTTACAGATACAGATGTTGTCGAAGAAGAACCGTATTATTACTATGTTATAGCAAAAAATGACAAGAATACAAGTAATCCGTCAGCAACGATGCAGGTACTGACATCAGACGGTCATACAGGTGCTTATGTATATGAAAATGAAGCAACAAAACTGACAGTAGCATATAAGTCCAATGATACTGTTTTTGATGATAATGCACTGCTGGTTCTTACAGCAGACGAAGCAGGAACAGCACAGCTTTATGTAAATGACGTGCTGGCAGATACCAAAACTGTCGGTGCGGGCGATGAAATGAAGTTTGAACCTAAATTAAAGAAAGGCAGAAATGACGTTACTGTTATATTTACTGATGCAGAGGGAAATGCGACAAGAAAGACATTTAATTTTGTTGCAAACCCGGATGTTGATATTGTTGTAGATGCGGCATATACAGGCGAAGACGGTGCAGAGTCAGACGGACTGCCGGTATATAAGACTGTTCAGGCAGCAGTCAATGCAGTGCCGGAAGATAATGCAGAAGCCAAAGTGATTTACATTAAAAATGGTGAATATAATGAACGTGTTGAAGTAAAATCACCATATGTAAGTCTTCTCGGACAGGACAGTGAAAAGACCCATTTATTCTATTCTGTATGTGTTGCCAACGGAAATGCAGACAGTATGTGGAACCGTAATGCAATGTATGTAGATACGGCAGCAACAGGCTTCACAGCAGAAAATCTGACGGTTGAAAATTCATATGACTATACAAACGGTTCGGACCAGCAGGCAGATGCCCTGTGTATTGTGGCTGACCAGACAGCATGTATTAATGTAAGATTAATCGGCTATCAGGATACCCTGCTGACCGATACAAGAACGAAAGATGAAAACGGCAATTATGCTGTGACAAGACAGTATTTCAATAAATGTTATATTACAGGTAATGTTGACTTTATCTATGGTGCAGGTACTTCCGTATTTGAAGACTGTGATATTGTTGCAAGATATACAGAATACAAATCAGACGGATGCTATACAGCCGGAAGAACATATGCTTCCACACCTTACGGATACGTATTTAACAACTGCCGCTTCCTTGCAGAAGAAGGCGTAGCAGACGGCGCATACAGAATGGCACGTCCGTGGGGCGCAGATGATTCAACAACATTTATGAACTGTTACTTAGGCAGGGCGATTTCGCTGGAAACATCTTACGGCGACATGAGCGGTAACTTAGCTGAAAATGCAAGATTTGCAGAATATGGTTCTTACGGTCCGGGATATACAGTAAATAATAAGCGCCCATACCTGACAAGTGCACAGGCAGCAAACTTTAAGACGGACACAGTCATGGGGGACTATGATTACAGTGCAAGAACTGCCACATTGTATGGAACACAGCAGGAAGAACCGAAAACAGATATAACGGTTGTTGATAAGGCAGAGGTTGTTAAGAATGTAGCGGTTGATGAAAATGCCGTAATTAAAAATGCAGCCGGTGAAACCGTAAATCCGGGAGAAGTCAGTGTTGTCATTGAAAAAGCCGGAAACAGCGTAATTGACTCAATTATGAAAGGCTTTACAGCTGGCGGAATATTAATTGCTGACGGAAGTACAGTGGATTATTATGACATTGAATTACAGGATGAGAACGGTCAGGCAGTTATGCTTGAAAGCGGTAAAATCCAGATTACATTTGCTTATAAAGAAGGAATTGATTACAGCAAAGTGAATGTAATTGTATATCATCTGAATGAAAAGACCGGTGTCATTGAAAAGCTGGAAACACAGCTTACAAGTGAAGGTATCCGTTTTGAGGCAGACAGCTTCAGTCCGTTTGCAGTATACTATGAAAATAAAACGGTACAAAAAGATGATATTACCAAGCCGGATGACACAAAGAAAGATGATACAAAAACAGACGATGTAAAGAAGGATGATGCAGGTTCAGGAACACAGCAGGGTGAGAATACCGATGATGTGTCAGAGAAATCAGAAAATGCACAGCAGTCTGCGGATACAGGCGTACAGACAGGGGATACAGCCAATGGATTTGGATTCCTTGCGGCAGCAGTTGCAGCGGCAGGAGCAGGTGCTTATGAATTTCTTAGAAAAAGAAAGCTGATTCGCAGATAAAAAAGATAATTACTCAAATTTGATAGCCCGCGGGGCTGCCATGGAAATTCAAAAATTTCGTGGCAGCCTTTTTGCATTGCCGGTAGACGGTTTTGGGAAAGATATATGTAAGAATTTGCATATAAATTGATATAAGAGTGAAAAATATGTAAAATGCACAAAAAATGTGACAAATATCAGTAGTTGAGTAGCAAAAATAACTGCAATCATGGTTGACTATCTGATTTAAAAATAATATAATAAAAACAATTGGTGAAAACTTATAAAAGTTTTTTAAAAAGTTCGTGATTTTTTAAAAATGTGCTAAAAATACGAGGCTTCAGGAATGCTTTTATAAAAACACTAAAAACAAATCAGGAGGACGATTATGAGAAGAAAGGTGACAAAGGCAGCAGCGCTTTTATCAGCAGTACTGATGGCTAGCAGTTCTGTACCGTATGGTGTGTTAATACCTTACAATGTATTGGCAGAAGAAGTAAGTGCAGATGCCGGAGCAGCAGTACAGGAGGAAACAGCAGCAACTGTAGGCAGCGTAACCAACATTAAGACATGGGATGCAGCAGGCTTACTGGCAGCAGCAACAACAGAGGATAGTGGCTTATCCTTAAAGGGTGACGGCTGGACAACTGGAACAGATACAGCCGGAGCAGAAGCATTTGGAACAGGAGATTATGTAAAGGCAGGAGGTGTAAAGCCGACACCAAATAATGGCGCAGTTCCGACAGCAGGATGCTACTTACAGTATACGGCGACCGAAAACGGTAAGCTGACAATTATGGAAAAGACACAGAAGTCTAATAAGAGCTTCTATGTTGTAGATTCAGACGGTGTTGTAAAAGACACAAAGACATCAGGTTCAGCAAGTACATACGATACCATTACAATTGATGTAGAAGAAGGCAAGACCTATTATGCATATATGTCAGGTTCAACAGCCAATATCTTTTCGGTATCTTTAGCAGTTGGTGAAAAGAAACAGACTGCATGGGCAGATGTTGCAGCACCGGTAATTAACAGTGTAACAACAGATGAAGCCGGAGATTTCGTTGTAGACTTCTCAGCAGTCATTGATGCATACAAGGGTGCTGATGATGTAAAGGTTACAATGTTACAGGATGGTCTGGAAGTATCTACACAGACATTTACAAAGCAGGCAGATACAGCTACATTTGCACCATACCGTTCAGGTACTTACACATTCGTAGTGGTTGCACAAAGATATGGCGAAGCTGATAAGGCAAGTGAAGTTTATACATACAAGGATTATGTACTGGCAGTGAAGAAGCCGGTTATCACATGGGCACAGAACAAGGGTAACGGCGATGTTTACTTAGACTGGATTAATATTGAAGATGCAGATTCTTATTCTGTAGCTTATAAGGAATCCGGAAGCACAGCAGATTACACGGTTGTAGAATCAGCATTATCTGCAGAAACAGGAAATTACACACTGACAGGACTGACAGCAGGCAAGTCTTATGATATCCAGATTAAGGCACTCAGAAAGTCAGACGGTTTTGAATCAGTTTATACAGAAAAAGATTTTGAAGTGACAACAGCAGAAGAACAGCCATGGTATACAGCAATCGTAGGTTCTGCACAGGCAGGTGATGTTACATTTACAACGGCTGACGGTCAGACAGATAACGTAAAGCTTTCTGTTTCTGATAACAGTGCTTCAAAGGGTAATAATCAGGAATCACCGGCAATTGCAGGAACAGCCGGAACACTGGAAGTTAAGGGACAGGCAAGTGGTAAGATTTCCGATGATGAAGACGGATTTACATATTACTATACAAAGATTGACCCGAACAAAGAAAACTTCAAGCTGAGTGCAACATTTGAGATTACGGATACTTCTCTCACACCGGATAATCAGACCGGTTTTGGTATTGTTGCAGCCGATGCACTTGGATTAAATGTATGGGGCAATCCGGATTATGTACATAAGTATTTCAACTACGCATCTTCTATGATGTTTAGCTCAAAGCAGAGTAATCCGTTTATGAGAACGGTTACAGGTTATACATCAGCTGATACATCAAGCAATGACGGTGTAGAAAGAACTGTAACGAACTCTAAGTTTACAGATCAGACAGCAAAATTTGAAGTAGGTAACAAATATACATTTTCGTTAGAAAAGACAGATGAAGGTTATACAGCAACCTGCAACGGTTCAGAACAGAAGCTTTCTGATAACTCCTTTACATCTGTACAGGAAGATGGAACAGTTGTAGTTGGTATTGCAGTATCCAGAAAGGTATCTGTAAAGGTATCTGATGTTGAATTTTCGAAGTCTGAAAGCAAGGGTATTACATCAAATGACAACGGTGATGAAAAGGTTACACCGGACGGAAGAGTATACTCAACAAGCACAAGCGGTTCTGCAAATTACGAATACATCTATGTACCAAATTGTGCAGGTACACTGACAGTATCAAACGGTGATACAGATGTAGTTGTAGATCAGGCAGTTGCTGCAAATGAAGTTGTAAGAGTAAATGTTCCGTTAAACAACGGAAAGAATACTGTAAAGTCAACATTAAAGCCAACAGCAGCAGATAACATTGCAAGCACAGTAGCAGTTATTAAGGAAACAGTTGTTGATCATCAGTCATACGGACAGGAAGGTCAGACAATCATTGTATCCGCAGATGCTGATGCAGAAGGTAAGGGAACAGAAGAAAGCCCGATGAGCCTGTCTAATGCATTAAAGTATGCACAGCCGGGTCAGACCATCTTCTTAAAGAATGGTACATACAGCGGTGCAAAGGTTGAAAGAAGTGTCAGTGGTACAGCAGATAAGAATATCAACCTTGTAGCAGAATCACTTTCTACAGACGGAACAGACGGTGTAGTATTTACAGGTGAAGTAAGGCTCACAGGTTCATACTGGCATGTATATGGTCTGTATGTAAAAGATTCAGCAGGTGTAGGTATCCAGATTTGCGGTAACTACAATACAATTGAAATGTGTACAGTAAACCACGCAGCAAATTCAGGTATCCAGATCAGCCGTGAAGGCGGTGCTGATAATGATGCCGGAAGAAAAGGCAAGTTATGGCCTACAGGCAACCTCATTAAGAACTGTGAATCATTTGATAACTGTGATGCAGGACGTAATGATGCCGATGGTTTTGCAGCAAAGCTGACTTGTGGTGAAGACAATAAGTTCTATGGCTGTATCAGCCATAACAACATTGATGATGGCTGGGATTTATATGCAAAATCCGTATCCGGTGAAATCGGTGCTGTAACAATTGAAAACTGTGTAACTTATAACAACGGCTGGCTGACAACAGATGATGTAACAGCTAAAGGCTATGAATACGGCGAAGGTAACGGCTTCAAGCTTGGCGGTGGTCAGATGAAGGGTGCACATGTTTTAAAGAACAGTATTTCATTTGACAACCATGCAAAGGGTATTACTTCAAACAGCTGCCCTGACTGTAAGATTATTAACTGTATTTCTTACAACAACTCACTGGATAACAGTGCATACAATGTAGGTTTAAATACAAAGGATTCTAACATCAAGGCTTGGGAAGTAACAGGATTAATTTCATTAAACAACAGCAAGAATACAAAGCTGGAGGATTTAATCCCATTTGCACTTCACAGTGAAAACAACTACATTTATGACGGTTCCGCTTCTTATAATAATAAGGGTGAACAGGCTACAGAAGACTGGTTTGAAAGTGTAGATACGTCTGTAAAACCAACAAGAAATGAAGACGGTACAATCAATATGCACAACCTGCTTCTCTTAAAGGATACTTCTAAGAACACAGGTGCGGTATTAGATGTAACAAGTGATGCAGCAAAATCCGTAAAACCGGCAAAGACAACGGTTGTTGAAGAAGAAAAGGTTGTATATGAAATGCGTCAGGATGCAGACGGCAACTGGCATTACTATGCAAATGATAAAATTGCAACGGATTACTGCGGCATGGCATTAAACGAATACGGCTGGTGGTATATCAAGAACGGTGATGTAGACTTTACATATACCGGTATGGCATGCAATGAATACGGCTGGTGGTACTTCAATAACGGACAGCTTGATTTATCATTCTACGGTCTTGCAAACAATGAATACGGAACATGGTTCTACGCAGACGGACAGTTAAACTTCGGCTTTACAGGAATGATTATTCCGGATGACGAGTGGCTCTATGTTCAGAACGGACAGGTACTGACAGATTACACCGGAATGGCATTAAATGACTATGGCTGGTGGTACTTTAACAATGGTGTTCTGGATTTAAGCTATACCGGAATGGCATTAAATGAATACGGCTGGTGGTATTTTAACAATGGTCTGCTTGATTTAACATTTACGGGTGTCGGCAGTAATGAATACGGCGACTGGTACTTTAAAGACGGAACAATCGCTTTTGATTATTCAGGTACAATTAGCTTTGGCGGACAGGATTATACCGTAACCAATGGATATGCTGTAAAAGCATAAATCTGACAAACTAAGATTGAATTTATAAAAAGACCGGCAGAGGTGCAGCGCATTGCAGCATCTCTGCCGGTTTTTCTATTTAACAAAAAACCTTAACAAAAAACCATGTAATATTTTATTGAAACAGGTTGGATACAATGGTATAATGAAAATAATTAGATATGAAAAAAGTGACATAGACGACACGAGAAAACAGCAGTAAGGAGGAACAACATATGATTCAGGCAATGGTCAAAAAATTGAATGGGAAAAGACTGCGGCAGCGTATTTCATCTGCAATTTTAATAGTTGCAATATTGGTAAGTTTTTCTGGTATTCTTGGAGGAACTGCCATGTTAGTAATGGGTGTCCAGTACAATCACGCATTAACCAATTATGGTTTTTCACAGGGTGATATCGGTAAGATGATGATTACATTTGCAGACACTAGAAGTAACCTGCGGGCGGCAATCGGTTATCAGGATAAGACACTGGTACAGGAAACCTACGAAGCGTATGAAACAAAGAAGCAGGCATGTAAGGATTATGCAGTTATAGTAGAAGAAACAGTTGCTTCCGCTGAAGAACGTAAATTGTATGATCAGATTATGAGCGGTATGGAAGATTATTTTACATCAGCTGATAAGGTAATACAGATGGGTAAAGATGTAACGAATATCGATCAGAGAAATCAGGCACAGCGACTGGCAAAAGATGAAGTGGTACCGAAGTACGAAGCAATTTATGAGAATATGGTACAGCTGCTGGACGCGAATACCAGCGAAGGTAACAAATTGGAAATTAATTTAAAGGTATTAACATATGTCTTACTGGCGGTAGTTGTTCTTATTATTATTGTAGCAATTTTAATCGCAAGGAAGCTGGGCGATGCGCTTGCGTTAAATATTGTAAATCCGCTCGATGCACTGGCAGAACGTTTCAAGACCTTTGCACAGGGTGATTTGACAAGTGAATTTCCGGTAATGGAATCAGAAGATGAAGTATCTGATATGGTTACTGTTGCAAAGGATATGGCAGAGAATCTGTCAGCAGTTATTAAGGATGTTAATTACCGTATGGAACTGATGGCAAAGAATGATTATACAGGTTCGTCTGCAATTCCTGAAAAGTATCTGGGTGATTTTGCAGCCATGAATGATGCAATCCATCAGATGAACGAAGATATGAATGATACAATGCGCCACATTGAAGAAGCTGCCGCTCAGGTATCTATCGGTGCAGGTAACCTTGCAGAGGGGTCACAGAGCCTTGCAGAAGGTTCTACAGACCAGGCCGGTGCAGTTGAAGAATTACTTGCCTCTTTTGCAAGTATTACAGAAGGTGTAGAACATACACATGACAGTGCAAGCGTTTCGTATGATTTATCTGTGAAATATGCAAAAGAAGCAGACAGAAGCCAGCAGGAGATGCAGGCGGTTACGGAAGCTATGCAGCGTATGAGTGAAATGTCTCAGAAGATTGAAAGCATTATCGGTGAAATCGAAGAAATTGCTGAACAGACCAATCTGCTTGCATTAAATGCTTCTATTGAAGCCGCAAGGGCCGGAGAAGCCGGACGCGGATTCGCTGTTGTTGCAACACAGATTGGCAAGCTTGCTGACGAAAGCGCTCAGTCTGCAGTGAATACAAGAGAACTCATTATGAATTCTATTCAGGAAATTGAAAATGGTAACCGTGCCGTAGAGAAGACTTCTAAGACGATTATTGAACTGGTTCAGGGGATTAATGAAGTCGCAGAAAAGTCTAAAGAGCTAGAGGAGCTTTCAGAAACACAGACAGAACAGATGAAGCAGGCTGAAGCCGGTGTTAATCAGATTTCAGAGGTTGTACAGAGCAATGCCGCTATTGCGGAAGAATCTTCTGCAACAAGTGAAGAGCTTTCAGCAGAATCTATTTCACTGAACGAACTTGTACAGCAGTTTAAGCTGAAAAAGTAATTTTTGACACTGATATCAGAATATGCTAGCATTTAAAAATGCGTAGACACGCAGTGAAAGCATACAGAACAGATAAGCGTGAAGTCATGAAAAATGGACTTCGCGCTTTTTTGCACAGATGAGATCGGAAGAGCGTCGTGTAGGGAAAGAGTGCAGATCTCGGTGGTCGCCGTATCATTAAAAAAA
>OGMQ01001366.1_pt1 | contig 10547 bp, 6 predicted proteins | sample 1573291 | NCBI WGS metagenome assembly OGMQ01 (sample SAMEA2582008, study PRJEB24529) | metagenome | biome: Human gut stool | place: China | collected 2011
ATACCCCTCGGTGGGTGTCGCGCCCGGTTTTGCCTACGGCTGTTTTAGCCTCTATATCTACCTCGTTGGCAGAAATATTAGGAGGTGCCATTGCTTTACAGATGCTTTTCGGTATTCCTGTTGTCTGGGGAGCAGTGCTTACAACAGCTTTGGTTGTCATAATGCTTTTTACAAATTCTTATAAGCGTATTGAACGGGCGATTATAGCGTTTGTGTCTGTGATAGGGCTTTCTTTTCTTTATGAACTTTTTCTTGTTGATATCGACTGGGGATTAGCAGCTCGCTCGTGGGTGGTTCCAAGCATACCTGAGGGCAGTATGTTGATTATTATGAGTGTGTTGGGGGCTGTCGTTATGCCTCATAATTTATTTTTGCATTCTGAAGTTGTACAGAGTCATGAATATAATAAGCAAAGTGATACCGCTATCCGTAAATTGTTGAAGTATGAGTTTTATGATACTTTACTTTCCATGGGGATAGGATGGGCTATCAATAGTGCGATGATTTTATTGGCGGCATCTACTTTTTTTGTAACAGGTACTCCGGTAGAAGAGTTACAGCAGGCAAAGTCTTTGCTGGATCCTTTGTTGGGTAATCAGGCTGGAATTGTTTTTGCTCTGGCATTATTGATGGCAGGTATTTCTTCAACTGTCACCAGTGGAATGGCGGCTGGTTCTATTTTTGCGGGAATTTTCGGCGAATCTTATCATATTAAGGATGTACATTCCAGAGTAGGGGTCTTACTCTCTTTAGGAATAGCTTTATTGATCATTTTCTTTATAGGTGATCCTTTTCAAGGACTGATTTATTCGCAAATGGTTTTAAGTTTTCAGCTTCCTTTTACTGTTTTTCTGCAAGTTGGACTTACGTCCTCCCGACGTGTTATGGGACCGTATGCTAATTCCCGTTGGAGCTCTTTCGTACTTTATTTCATTGCTACGGTCGTATCGTTGTTGAATATTATGTTGCTGTTGAACTGGAATTCGTAAATTTTAAACTTAAGATATGGATACAACAAAATGTATAGCTGCTCTTTTTGATTTTGATGGGGTTGTGATGGATACCGAAACTCAGTATACTTTGTTTTGGAACGAAATAGGTGAAAAATATTTTCCTCAATATCCTGAGTTTGGACGTATAATTAAAGGACAGACTTTGACTCGGATTTATGATACTTACTTTCCTGATATGGAAGAAGTCAGGCAGGAGATCACAGATTCTTTGAATCTTTTTGAGAAAGAAATGCATTATGATTTTATTCCTGGCGTTGTGGGTTTTATGAAGAATCTGCGTGAGCATGGGGTGAAAATGGCAATTGTGACAAGTTCCAATCAAATGAAAATGGCCAATGTCTATCGTGCTCATCCTGAGTTGAAAGAACTGGTCGATTATATCCTTACAGCGGAACAGGTGAAACACTCTAAACCTGCTCCAGACTGCTTTTTATTGGGGGCGGATATATTAGAAACTGTTCCTGAAAATTGCGTTGTGTTTGAGGATTCATTTCATGGACTGGAAGCTGGAAATGCAGCCGGAATGCTTGTCGTAGGATTAAGTACCACTAATTCAGAAGAAGCAATTCGTGATAAATGCAGCCTGGTAATCCCTGATTTTAGAAACTTCACTTACGAAGAGATGAGGAGACTGCTTTGATTTTATTTGCTTGAATCGGAGAAATCAGCTACTTTTGCAGCTGATTTTTATAAACTAAAAGAAAAAAATAGAAATATGGCAGGATATCTTTCGTGGGATTCACGTAAAGTGACCACCCATCGTTTGATAGAAATGAAGCAAAGAGGAGAGAAGATTTCAATGCTTACCTCTTATGATTATACCATTGCACAAATAGTTGACGGTGCGGGCGTTGATGTGATTCTGGTGGGAGACTCAGCTTCTAATGTAATGGCGGGAAATGTAACTACGCTTCCTATAACGATTGATCAGATGATTTATCATGGAAAATCTGTGATGCGCGGAGTAAAACGTGCATTGGTGGTCGTAGATATGCCTTTTGGCTCTTATCAGGCAGATCCGTTTGATGGAGTTCGTAATGCTATCCGTATTATGAAGGAAACAGGAGCGGATGCTTTGAAACTGGAAGGTGGAGAAGAAGTAATAGACGCTATTCGTAGAATTATAGGTGCAGGTATGCCTGTTATGGGACATTTGGGCCTTATGCCTCAGTCTATTAATAAATATGGAACTTATGGTGTGCGTGCCAAAGGAGATGCTGAAGCTGAAAAACTGGTTCGGGATGCTCATTTGCTGGAAGAAGCCGGTTGCTTTGCTTTGGTACTGGAGAAAATCCCAGCAGATCTGGCTAAACGTGTGGCCAGTGAACTGACCATACCTGTTATTGGTATTGGTGCCGGAGGAGCTGTCGATGGCCAGGTGTTGGTGGTAGCTGATATGCTGGGAATGACTAAGGGATTTAGTCCCCGTTTCTTGCGGCGTTATGCTGATCTGCATACGGTTATGACGGATGCTATTGGTCAGTATGTTGCAGATGTGAAGTCAAGTGATTTCCCGAACGAGTCGGAACAATATTAAAAATCAATGGATTGCCAGAATAGTATATGACGAATACGGCATTATGGAATAGGAACTTTGCATTGCTGGTCATTGCAAATACCATGCTTTACATGGCTGTTTATATGCTGTTCCCTTTATTGCACCATTGGTCTATGGAATCATGGGGATGTACAGAGCTGACGGCAAGTGCGGTAACTGCCGTTTTTGCGGTGGCTCTGTTCTTTCCTGGTATTCTGAATGCATATTTAGTGGATACTTTTCCCCGGAAACAGGTTTGCATTCGCAGTATGTTATTGCTGTTGCTTCTGAACTTTGCGTATGTATATTTGTCTGCTGTATGGCAGGTGTTTCTAGTGCGTATTCTACAAGGAATGTGTTTTGGCGTAACACTGGCATCAACAGGAGCAACGTTGGCGATAGATGTAACACCGGGCAATAAACGTGATCAGGCCAATTTGTGTTTTGCTTGGTCTGGGGTACTGGGAATGCTGATCGGAGTGGCCGTCGGTGTTTGGTATGGAACCAGCTTTTCTTTCTTTACATGGATGTGCGTCTCTGCTTTGTTGGGGGGAGTTTCTGTTTTATGTATATCCATGCTGGATGTCTGTTTCCGGGCGCCGCTGGATTTGCCTCTGTTCTCATTGGATCGCTTTCTTCTTCCCCGTGTACTATTGCCGGGAATAAATATGATGATCGTTCCTTTTATTTTGGGTGCCTTGTTTGGTGCTCAATATCAATCTTCTTTTTATCTTTGCATGGCAGGTGGATTCCTATTCTATTTGTTATGCCGTTACTGCTTTTCCCGTTTACCGGATGGTGGTTGGGAAATAGGAACAGGTTTGATTTTGATGGCGGTAGGTTTAGCATTGCTTCAGGAAGCAGAAGGGTATCAGCCTTATTTGTCAGGAAGTCTGATCGGTTTGGGTGTCGGATTTTCGTTGTCTCGTTTTTTGCAGATGATGATTTTATTGCCTCTTCATTGTGAGCGTGGTACAGGCTTTCATACTTATCAGTTACTATGGGAGGCTGGTGTGATGTTTGGTGTTTTGGCCGGAAGATATTTCTTTTCTCAGGGAAATATGTATAATATGGCTTTGACAGCTTGTGCTGTTGGTCTTATTTTCTATTATACCTGTATTCGGGTTTATTTCAGAAAGCACATGCTGAATCGTTGATTCTATTGTCTGGCAGAACGAATTTGGGGACGAAGCATTAAATGCAATTATAGATTTTTTTATTAATAAACTTAGATGTAATATGGCAGACGACAAGAAAGTTATTTTTTCAATGGTGGGAGTGAGCAAATCCTTCCAGAACAACAAGCAAGTGTTGAAAGATATTTATCTGTCCTTCTTTTATGGTGCCAAAATCGGAATCATAGGTTTGAATGGTTCAGGTAAGTCTACGTTGATGAAGATCATCGCCGGCCTTGATAAGAATTACCAGGGAGAGGTTGTTTTTTCTCCAGGTTATTCGGTGGGATATTTGGCACAGGAACCTCAGCTGGATGATACTAAGACCGTAAAGGAAGTCGTTATGGAAGGCGTGCAGCAGGTGGTAGACACACTGGTTGAATATGAAGAGATTAACAATAAGTTTGGACTGCCGGAGTACTATGAGGATCCTGAAAAGATGGATGCTTTGTTTGCTCGTCAGGCAGAACTGCAGGATATTATTGATGCAACTGATGCGTGGAATCTGGATACCAAGTTGGAACGTGCAATGGACGCTTTGCGTTGTCCGCCGGAAGATCAACTGATAAAAAATCTTTCTGGAGGAGAACGCCGTCGGGTTGCTTTATGCCGTTTGCTGTTGCAGAAGCCGGATATCTTATTGTTGGATGAGCCGACCAACCATTTGGATGCAGAAAGCATTGATTGGCTGGAACAGCATTTGCAGCAGTATGAGGGTACGGTAATTGCTGTTACGCACGACCGTTATTTCTTGGATCATGTAGCTGGATGGATTCTGGAACTTGACCGCGGTGAGGGTATTCCCTGGAAAGGAAATTACTCCAGCTGGTTGGAGCAGAAAACCAAGCGTATGGAAATGGAGGAAAAAACTGCAAGTAAGCGCCGTAAGACTTTGGAACGTGAGCTGGAATGGGTGCGTATGGCTCCTAAGGCTCGTCAGGCAAAAGGAAAGGCTCGTCTGAATTCTTATGATAAATTGCTGAATGAAGATGTAAAAGAGAAGGAAGAAAAACTTGAAATCTTTATTCCGAATGGTCCTCGCTTGGGTAATAAGGTGATTGAGGCTAAGCACGTAGCTAAAGCATACGGAGACAAATTGTTGTTTGATGATCTGAACTTTATGTTGCCTCCTAATGGAATCGTAGGGGTAATTGGCCCGAATGGTGCTGGTAAGACTACTCTTTTCCGTTTGATTATGGGATTGGAAACTCCGGATAAAGGAGAGTTTGAAGTAGGAGAGACCGTAAAAGTGGCTTATGTAGATCAGCAGCATAAAGATATTGATCCAAATAAGAGTGTATATCAGGTGATCAGTGGTGGAAACGATCTGATTCGTATGGGAAATCGGGATGTGAATGCTCGTGCTTATCTCAGCCGTTTTAACTTCTCTGGTTCCGATCAGGAAAAGTTGTGTGGTATGCTGTCAGGAGGAGAACGTAACCGTCTGCATTTGGCTATGGCACTGAAAGAAGAGGGTAATGTGCTTTTGTTGGATGAGCCGACCAATGATATCGATGTTAATACACTGCGTGCACTTGAAGAAGGTTTGGAAGATTTTGCAGGATGTGCGGTGGTGATCAGTCACGACCGTTGGTTCCTTGATCGTATTTGTACACATATTCTGGCATTTGAAGGAAATAGCGAAGTTTTCTTCTTTGAAGGAAGTTATACGGAGTATGAAGAAAATAAGATGAAACGTATGGGAAATGTTGAGCCAAAGCGGGAACGCAACCGTAAATTGATGGCTGACTAATAAGTATATTGGTTATTGCAGAAAATCCGGAGATGTTTTTTCGTTGAAAAGCATTTTCGGATTTTTTTTGTTATTTGTGCATAATTGTAGTTTTGTTTATGTAGAGAAGATTTTGCCTATTGGGGATTATGGCTATATCTATCTGTTAGATTGTAAGTAAAATTCTTTCAAGGTGCAAAAATAGTTAGATTTAAGGTGGAATATAAGCTGTTTAAAAGGATATATAAAGTAAAATGGTTGTAATTTGTTATCACCTTAATAGATTGTATTTGCGGGCAAATGTAATAGATTTGTAGTGTAAAACAAGACAAATGTGTTAAAAAATGAAGGTGTGTTACATTTCTTCGGCTAAAAATAGTGAAAATTAGATTATAAATACTTATATTTGTGACTAAGAAGATTAAACTAAACTACAATTAGAACAAAAAACGTATGAAAAATCATCTGAAGCATTTACTTTTGTTTGCGATGCTTACTGTTTGTAGCGTTGCGACGGCTGTAGCTCAGGCTACCTTGAAGGGTAAGGTGGTGGATGCTGAAACAAAGGAACCGTTGATTGGTGCGACGGTTGCTGTCAGCGGTACTTCCTTAGGGTCTATTACCGACATAGACGGTAATTTTACTGTAGAAATACGTGCCAAAAAGGCCGTACTTGTCTTTAGTTATGTCGGATATTCCGAATTGCGTCGTGAAGTGAATGTCTCTGGTTCAAAAGCTGACCTGGGAGAAATTGCTTTAACTCCGGATGCTGTTGGACTGGAGGAGGTAAGTGTGATTGCTTCAATTATTAAGAGCGACCGTCAGACTCCGATTCCTATTTCAAATGTCAAGTTGGCACAGATTGAGGAGAAAGTAGGTAACCTGGAGTTTCCGGAGTTGTTGAAATCCACTCCTTCTGTATATGTTACCCGTGAAAGTGGAGGTTATGGAGATTCACGTATTAACATGCGTGGTTTCGACTCTTCTAATTTGGGTATTCTGATTAATGGTGTACCTATTAATGGTATGGAAAATGGTAAGGTTTATTGGTCAAACTGGTCTGGTTTGTCTGATGTAAGCCAGTTTATTCAGGTACAGCGTGGTCTGGGTGCTTCTGCTTTGGGTCTTTCCTCTGTCGGTGGTACCATGAACATGGTTACTAAGAGTACAGAAGCCAAACGTGGCGGATCTGCATATTTCGGTATCGGTAACGATGGTTATCGTAAATATTCAGTTTCTCTTTCTACTGGTCTGATGGACAACGGATGGGCAGTTACTTTGATGGGGGCCTTGAATACAGGTGATGGCTATGTAAAAGGTACGAACTACGAAGGCTGGACTTATTTTGGAAATATTTCTAAGGTAATCAATGAACATCATAAACTTTCGCTGACAGCATTCGGTGCTCCGCAGTGGCATAATCAGCGTGGTACCATGCACTATATTGAGGATTATAAAAACAGTCCTGATGGTGGTCGCTTTAATAATGGTTATGGCTATATTAATGGTGTTTTGACTGGAAGTGGTTATGGTTATAATTTCTATCACAAACCTCAGATCTCATTGAACCATTACTGGACCATCAATGAACAGTCATCTTTGAGTACTTCTCTTTATGCTTCAATCGCTACCGGTGGTGGACGCCGTGTTCGTGGTAATCATACTGAGTGGCTGACAATAGACTATAATACTGGTCGTCCAAAGGATGGTGCCATGATGACGACTGACGGATTGATTGATTTCCATTCAGCTATGGAAGCAAATGCTGCTTCTGAAAACGGTTCTGAAGTTATTTTTACTAATGCAATCAATGACCACAAATGGTATGGACTTTTGAGTTCTTATAAGAATCGCTTTACAGAGAACTTTACCTTGACAGGCGGTTTTGACGGACGCTATTATCGTGGATATCATGCGGAAAAAATTGATGACCTGCTGGGTGGTGCTTATTATGCTCCTGGAAGCAAAGCCCTGGATTTCCAGACTTCAGATGCGATTCTGAAAGAAGGTGATTATGTTCAGTACTATAGTGTTGGTGAAATTGTTTGGGCAGGTTTGTTTGCTCAGGCTGAATATACCAAGGAAAAATGGTCTGCATTCTTGTCTGCATCACTGACTGAAGAAGCATATCGTTATCACGACCGTGGTGGTGCTCCGATTGATGGAAAGAAGATCTCTGACTTCTATCATTTCCTGCCTTGGAGTGTGAAGGGTGGTTTCAACTATAAGTTTACCAAGAATCATAATGTGTTCGTAAATGCCGGATACTTTACCCGTGCTCCGTTCTTCAATGCTGTATTCCCGAACAATAACATCGTAGCTAATGATAATGCTCCTTACGAAAAGATTATGACTTTTGAGTTGGGTTATGGATTCAGCACACATAATTTCAATCTTGCGTTGAATGGTTATTATACTCGTTGGAATGACAAGACAACTCGCCGTCAGATTGGTGATGAATATGCTAATATTACTGGTCTTGACGCTGTACACATGGGTGTGGAACTGGAAGCAACTTATAAGCCTGTTGAGAATCTGGAATTAAAAGGAATGTTCTCTTATGGTGACTGGAAGTGGGCTGACGATGTAAACTTCACCTTGTATGATGATATGGGTGCTCCGATCGGTACATACAATGCTTATGTAAAGGATGTTCACGTAGGAAACTCTGCACAGATGACTGGTGCTTTGTCTGCTTCTTGGGAAATGTTCAAAGGTTTGAAACTGAGTGTAGATTACAACTATGCTGGTAAAAACTATGCTGACTTTGATCCCTCAAACCGTACAGATAAAAGCGATGCCGGAGTGGATGCATGGAAGTTGCCTGATTTTTACACAATCGACTTAGGTATGAGTTACCGCTTTGATCTGTGTAAAGGCCTGAAAGCTGTAGTCTATAGCAATGTGTATAACTTGACAAATACTCGTTATATTGCAGATGCCAAGGATGGAGCAAATCATGACTGGCGTTCAGCTTTGGTTTACTATGGATTTGGAACGACCTGGTCTACCGGATTTAAAATTATGTTTTAATCGCTAAACGAAAAAGACTTATGAAACTCAGATATAAATTAGTTGCTTTGTCTCTATTGGGTGTTGCTATTGTGGCTTGCGACCCGTTGGAAGACATTTATCAGGAAATTGACTCGGAAGGTGTTACCGTGGTCAATGAGAAGGAAGAGTATGTGTTGACCAGTGCTGATTATGAAACGATCTCCAAGGCAGCACTGAAAGATGCGAAAACTAAGGCTGATACTGCATTGGCTAATAAAGTAAAGTCTGAACTGGCCTTGAATAGTTTTGCTTCAGGCGATAAATATATTCCTGCTGTATTGACTTCATTGTATCCTTCTTGGGGAAATGGTTCCACCATAGGTGTTACTTATCAGTTCCAAGGGGATGCTTCTGAACTGGAAACTAAGTATGCGAATCTGGATTGGACATCTTTGTCGGATGAAGATTACATCAAGATCTGGGGAGCAGATGCTCCGGTGCGTTTCCTGTCACCCAGTCACGGCGTAAATGAAATCCCTGCTTTGCTTAAGAACAAATTCCCCAATGCTGTTGAAGGTGCTTATGTTTCTGTAGATTATAAATATGCTTCAGAAGAACCGTCATGGACAGGAAGTGTGAATCCTGTTTTCAGCGAAAATTTTGAGTCTCAGACTAAAGACGAAGATATCAATTTGAAGGGATGGGTTCAGCAATGTACAGTTGGTAAACGCACCTGGCAGGCTAAATTGAATAGTGGAAATTTGTATGCTCAGTTCTCAGCTAATGGATATAGTGACGGTGAAGTTGTTTCGTGGCTGGTTACTCCTGCCATTGCAGTGAGCAGTGCCGACTTGAATTTGACATTTGATCTGAAATATGGTTATTATAATGCTGATTGTCTGGATGTGTTGATTTCTACAGATTTTGATGGAAACGACGTGGCCGCTGCCACCTGGACTGAAGTGACAGATCAATTTGCAGACTTTGATAAAATTGACAAGCCTTCCAGTGGTTATGGTGATGCTCTTGTTAATGTAGGAAGCATGTCATTGGCTTCTTATAATGGTCAGTCTGTATATGTGGCTTTCCGTTACACGGGAAATGGACCGAAAGCTGCTACGACAACCGTTCAGATTGATAATGTGACGGTAAGCAATCTGAAGTGGACGAATCTACCTGAAACAGAAGACCGTATTGCGTTGTTTGCTTTCAACGGTTCATCCTGGAAAGCATCCTCAGACGATGATGTTGTGTTGCTGACCAATGAGGATTATGATGCTATGGGAGCTCCGGGTACAAACAATAACTTTAGTTCATCTATTGATCCGGATAATTATGTTCCTCAGTTCTTGAGCGCTTATCTGCCTTATGCACAGAATGGTGATGAAATGGCTGTATTGTATAAGTTCTATAATTCATCAGAAAAGGTTACTACATTGGAGTCAAGAGTTTACACATTCAATGGCAGCTGGGCTCCGATAACCAATATTGTTACTAAAGAAAAAGAAACTTATATCATTTCTGGTGGTAAATGGATGTTCAGCCCGATCATTAATGTAACTCCAACTAAGGAACAGTTGCAGAAGCTGGTTGACTGGGTAGCTGAAAATCATCCGGGATATGTAGATGCGAAGTACAAGGATTCTGAGTATTGGTTTGGTGCCAGTGCAAATTATATGAACTTCAACATCACGATGTACAAGCGCTTATCAAATGATCCTGATGGAATTCTGAAAGCTATGAGTGATGATGAGGCAAAAGCATATTTGCAGGAAATGCTGGCTGAGGGCGCTCGTCAGTTTATGGAATTGAATTATCCGAATGCCGAAACTCAGATGAATGGTGCAGATTTGTACTATGCATTGACTTTGACTGTTTACGATGATGGTGCTTATTACCTGTATACTTATCGTTTCAAGAGTTTAGGAAAAGGCCAGTTTGAGCAGGATGGTGATCCGACGGTAACCAATAAGTAATATCTGTCCGGACAGAATATAAATAGAGTGCGGGACAATCTCCATAATGGAGTTGTCCCGCATTCTTTGTATGCTCGGCATGAGTATTAGCTAACGGGTGCAAGTCCCCAATGAGCCCTA
>OGMQ01001368.1_pt1 | contig 10543 bp, 3 predicted proteins | sample 1573291 | NCBI WGS metagenome assembly OGMQ01 (sample SAMEA2582008, study PRJEB24529) | metagenome | biome: Human gut stool | place: China | collected 2011
CGATGGGTTCACCCACGATATTGCCGCTGCGGTCAACCACATAGGTGGTGGGATAGGCGAAGATGTTGGTCGTGAATTTTCCGGCCTCGCCGTCGGAAGCGAAATACACATTCTGGTAGGTCGCGCCTTTTTTGGCAAGGACATCTTTCGCCTCAGAAATTGCCGCTTCGTCGCCGTCGAGCGTAAACGTATTGACGCCGATGAGCGCGCCGCCCTTGTCCGCCAGCTCCTTGTTCAGCGCGTCCAGCTCGGCCAGTTCGCCCACGCAGGGATTGCAGGTGGTGAACCAGAAATTCACCACGGTGACGGCGTTGGCGGAGAACAGCTCGTCGCTCTTCACCGTGTTGCCATCCAGGTCTTTCCCCTCAAAGGCGGGGAACTTCTGCATACTGCCGTCGTCGGGAGGGGTGCTCGTGTCGCTGCCCGCGGGCATGCTCATATCGCCGTCCATGGATTTCTGCATGATCTCGGGATACTTCTCTTCCAACTCGGTCAGCTTGTTTTCAATATTGCTGATCTCCGTGGCCGACTCCTTCAGCCACTCATACTCCTTGTCGGTGAACTGCTCTTTAGCGGCCTCGACGGTATCCAGCAGGAAGTCGCCGTAGTTTTTCCCGTCCTCGATCATGGCCATGCCTTTGTCAGCCTCCGTAAAGACCTTTTCCCACAGCTCGGTATTTTCCGACAGGATCGCGTTCTCCCGCTCCAGCAGCTCCTTGTGCAGGGCTCAGAAAGGTGCTCCTGTTGTTAAATGGGAATCATACTTAGGTTTCCAGAACGCCGTAGGCCTGCCCGAAATGATGTCTCCTAAAGAATGGATGGCATACAACCTGTATCTGAAAAATGCGATGTGGCTGCAAAAAGACGGCAACAATACACTGGATACCCCCAATAAAGACCGTCCGAGCGGTGACCGCGTGAACCCGGACTGGTTGCTGAACCCTAATTCCGACACAGCCGACTGGACATTGCGTTCCGATCTTCCTCAGACTGATTGGGTTGACGCCATTCTCCAGACAGCTTTCACCCACAGTCACCAGGTATCGGTTTCCAGCAAAGGCGACAGATATTCTATCTATGCTTCTGCCGGATACCTGAACCAGGAAGGTATCGTAAAACATACCGGATACGAACGTTTCAACTTCCGTATCAACGCTTCAATGAACATTAACAAACACATCAAGGCCGGTGTGAACTTTGCTCCTACCATTTCTTCACAGGACAGAGGTGAGTCTGAGGGTAAGGATAAAGTTATCATGACTGCCCTGACCATGATTCCTACTATCGGTATCAACGAAGGTACCCGCTCGTTAGGCTTCAGCAAATTCAGAAAGGATGACGTTAACCCATACGAACGCCTCAGACAAGTTACCGACAGCAGAAATATCAAGAACTTCGATGTTGCATCATGGGTGGAGGCGAATATCATCAAAGGACTGACGTTCAAGTCTATGTTCAACTATAGTTCTGAAAACCGCATCGATGAATATTTCCTCCCGCTCGACGTGCAGAAAATGTCTGTCAAGAGCGCTACTGCTTCAAGCAAAGTGATCTCCGGCAGCCGCACCGGATGGCAAAATACATTGAGCTATGACTTTACTCTCTGGAAGAAACATCAGATGAATGTATTGTTAGGACAAAGTATAGAAAACCGCAGCATCTATACTGCCGATATGAAAGCTACCGACTTCCCGTTGGATAACGTTCCGACCTTGAACCAAGGTGCCACTCCAAGTCAGGCCAGTACCCTGAAGAACATCGTTCGCACAGCTTCTCTTTTCGGTCGTTTAAGCTACAATTATGATGATAAATACTTAGTATCTGCATCCATGCGTCGTGACGGTTCTTCCCGTTTCGGTCCTTCCAATCGCTGGGCTACTTTCCCCTCCGTATCCGCCGGATGGAAAATCAACAGTGAAGAATTTATGAAAGATGTAGAGTTCATCTCTCTGTTAAAGCTCCGTGCTTCCTGGGGTATGTCCGGTAACGATCGTATCGGCTACAGTGACTATGTTTCTACTTTCACTACCGGAAATGTCGCTTACGGAAATACTTCACAAATAGCCATCTATCCGACTAACTATGCCAACTCAGATTTGAAATGGGAAACGACCAAAGCATTCGACTTTGGTTTCGACCTCTCCCTATTCAAAAACCGCATACAGTTGAACGTAGACTATTACATTAACCGCACGGACGACTTGCTGTATAATTTGCAGCTCCCCGCCGCTACCGGCTTCAACAGTATGCGCACAAATCTGGCTTCCATTGAGAACCGTGGTTGGGAAATTGACCTGACAACAACCAATATCAATACAAGATCATTCAAATGGTCGAGCACACTGAACCTTTCCGGAAACAAGAATAAGGTACTGGATTTAGGTGGAAACGATGAAATCATCACTGATGCATGGAACGCACAGTTCATCACGAAAGTAGGAGGTCCTATTTCTCAATTCTATACTTACCTCACAGACGGTCTGCTGACAGAAGCCGACTTCGAAGTAGGTGCTGACGGACGTTATAATCCTAACAAGCCATTGGTTCCTACCGTAAAAGGTAAAAAGCAGAGACCCGGTAACGTGAAATACGTAGACGTTGACGAAAGTGGTTCTATCGACAATGACGACAGAGTAGCTTACGGTTCAAATGAACCTGACGTGATGTTCGGTTTCACCAACAGATTTACTTATAAGGACTTCGAGTTGAGCATATTCCTGCGCGGACAGATTGGCGGTAATGTACTTTGGATTGGTGCCCGTAACCTGGATACCGGTGGTAAATATGGTGCCAACAACACACTGAGAAGATGGTTGCACTGCTACAAAGAAGATTATCCGAACGGTAACCCCATTCCTACTGAACTGGGTGTAGATATGTCATGGGATGGAAAAACACCGACTCCTTACGGTTTGGGTGACAACTCCGAGCAGGACGGACAATTACACAGAACAGATTTGGAAATCTTTGACGCAACCTTCTTACGTATTCAGAATGTCAGCCTGGCCTACAATATGCCCAAGAAATGGCTGAATGCCCTGGGAATCAAAGCAGCCAAAATTTACGGAACAGTAGAAAACCTGCATACCTTTACCGATTATGTCGGCAACCCGGATACCAATAGCTATAGTACCAATCCGATGCTCAGAGGTGCAGATTACAATACTTATCCGCTGTCAAGAAAATATATATTTGGTGTAAACGTAACCTTTTAATCAGTAACGATCATGAAAATAATAACTAAAATAGTAGCCGTATGTTGTTTGTGGGGGCTATCCTCCTGCGACAGCTATCTGGACGTCAACCAACCGTCTATTTACACAGACCAGAGCTTATACAAGACTCCTGCTGATTGTGAAGCCTCCATTGCCGGAGTTTACTCACAACTACAGACTGTCTATAATCGTAACTATCTGGAAGCAATCGTATTGAGGGAAGATGCTATTAAAAACATGAACAATAACATCACCCGCTTCACGGATACTTCTACCGAAAAAACCTGGGAAACCGCATGGAAATCGCTCTGGGTACTGGTATCACGCAGCAATAAGATATTGGACAACATCGACCAGGTAGTCTTCTCTGATGAAGATCAGAAAAATCATATCAAAGGCGAGGCTTATGCCATGCGCGGACTGGCCTATCTGCAATTCGCCTGGTGTTGGGGAGGTTCTCCGCTCATCACTACGGATCTTTCATTAGCCGAATTGCGTAAAGTGAAACGTTCTTCACAGGAAGAGACTTACCAGCAAGCAATCAAGGACTTCGAACTGGCTTATGACCTGCTTCCCGAAAAAAGAAGCGGCACAGAAGTGGGACGTATTACCAAATATGCAATGGCCGGTATGCTGGGACGTACTTACCTGTATATGCATAATCCTGCAAAGGCAGTAGAATGGTTGAAGCTGATAATTGCCAAAGAACCCGCTTTATATAAAATGGCCGACAACTATGAAGATTGTTTCGATGATAAATTCGACAACACATCCGAACGTGTCTGGGAAGTGCAATACATGGGCGGTTCCACCGGTAAGGCTTTGGGTATCAGCCAAACGTTCAACAGTATGTTGCTCGCTTCCAGTATCAATCTTGAAAAGGATGCTCCGTTCCTTCATAATGTAACGTTCAAAGGTCCTTCCGGTACCGCTCAGGTTTCCGAGTCCATCTGGGGTGAAGGGGTTTATGAAGAAGGCGATATCCGCCGAGCCGCTACCATGGTGAACAACCTTTATTACGATAAAGATTACCAGCATGCTGACACTTACACAGCCCGTAAGTTCCTGAAAGCAACGCAGACGAAACCCGGTTCTTATGACGAATGGGGTAATAACATCTCTATTCTGCGTTACACGGATGTCAAACTGATGTATGCCGAAGCTCTGAATGAAGTGGGCTATGCAGAGAATATCACTACAATCTTATCCATCATTAACGAAGTGCGCAAAAGAGCCGGTCTGGAAGCCATTGATGCTACCAGACTGAACAGCAAGCAAGCTACATTCGATTACATCGTTCACGAACGTTTTATCGAGTTCTGTTACGAAGGACTTCGTTGGCCCGACCTGATTCGTTGGGGACTTGCCGAAGAAGCAATGAAGAAACACTTCTCTCTCAAAAACGAAGGCTTCAACACAGCTACCCAAACACCAATGTATGCAATGGAAAAACGTAATCTGCTGGCACCGATTCCACAATCTGAAATCAATGCCTATGGTGACGGAACAATCATGTGGCAAAATCCCGAATATTAAAATTCTGTCATAGAACAAAGAGAGTATATGTATGTTGGGCAAGCCGGAAAATCCGGTTTGCCCACTCTCTTATAATAAACCCTATCAAAAGAAATCCAATATGATACAGAAATTGTCTGCCTCCATTTTTCTTTGCCTTTGGGGAATTATTTCAGTGTATGGAAACCTGTATCCAGCAATAGACAAAGATCCGTTGTCCATAGCCGTCGAAGCCTTTGACAACCAGACCTACCCATATAGTAAAGAACGCATCCAAAAGGAAATTCAAAACCGCAATGTCCGTTGGACCACCCACCTGATGAGCGCTGCCGGTACTTTCTATGAAGCTACCGGACAGAAACGATTTCTGAACATGTCCGAAGAGATTTTCCGGTATGCCGTCACCGCCTGGGAAAAGGACGAACAACTGATGCGGGGACGAGATGATTTCTTCTCTACCCGCAACGTGGCAGCCACCTACAAATTACTTAAAAAAGAAAGACGCCTGAAAGGAAACGAAGCCCGGGAAATTGTGATCCGTTTTGCCGACCTGCACTTCGAGCCTCATTTCATCACCGATCATAATCAGGGACAGGAACGTGCTTTAGGCTTTACCAGAATGTATAACCTTTTTCCGGATGCTCCCAATGCAAACCAGTGGAAAGCCTATACAGATACTATGTGGAATTTCTGGTATGCCAATAAGGATGTAGACGAAACCGCTACTTTATATTCAGCCATCCACTTAAATGACATTATCACCATCGCACAGGAAAGCGGACGGACCGAATTGCTACAGACTCCCGAAATAGAACAATGGTTTTCACGCTATCTTCACCAACAGGCTCCCAGCGGTTACATGCCGGAATATGGAGATGACTTCTTCTTTGCCTATTTTGAATGGATCGTAGTCTTTGAAAAGATGGCTCGCTTGACTGGTAATGCAACCTATCAGGAAGCTGCCCGCAAATTATATAAAACAGGACTTCCTAATTTACCCGAAAAATATACTAAACGAGGCTGGTTTCTACGGGATGCCTGTGAATGGGCCTCGATTGCGGAAATAACCCTGTTACCGCCATTTATTCCAAAGACTTCTATCCCGGATTGGGGTGGCATGGTGACAACACGCACCAACCGGGAAGGACAAGGTGGTATACCGGACCAGTTATTGCTAACGGCTTCACACGTTCCGGGTACTCCTTTTGTCATGAGTGATCTTTATGCCGAAGGTTCTCACAAACATCCGAATCTGCGCGGAACCATCAATTATTTTGAAACCGACTGTTGCCCGCACTTTCACGGCGTGCAACGTCATGCTACGGATATGCGTCATGGCAACACCGTGATCCTGATGAAAGAAAAAAGCAATGGTTTCCCTTTCGGTGAAGGCTCCAACCGCTGGCTGACCAACCGTTGGTTTACAGACTGGATTGACTTCAGCTCATCCACACATATATCAGAAAGTGATCCGCAAATGAGGGGATTTCAAAGCATCACTTTCCGCTTTCAGAATGGACAGCCGGGCGAAGTGATCTGCATTGATAAGGTTCGGTTACGAGGTAAGGCCGGAGAAAAGATTCTGCATGATTGCAACACATTGGATGCATGGGGAGACGGTGTAGAACTTGCAGACAATGAGAAAGGTGGAAAGATGATACGTATTACTTTGAAAGATAACGGCATTCATTTTATTAATCTGAAAGTGGCGGCAGATTTCAGTCTGAATGAGTACCGATACATTGGTTGCGACTGGAAACATTACACGACTGACGGCAGAATCAAGTCTCCCATGAGTTTCAAGATTAGAGCCTACAACAAGATCAGAAAACCGGTAGAAGACTATGTACATGAAGAAGTAGGTGTGCTGTTCAATCCCAATATCGTGCGGACAGCCAAAGTTGTGAATAAAGATAAAGACTCATACGCTGAAGTGATTCTGGATAATCACTGTGTCGATGGTTCCACCCTGCAACGACGCATGGTATTGACAGCTGAAGGTATTCTGATATTACAGGATCATCTGATTCCCGGAGAAGATACCGAAGGATATACGGCAGGTAGTATCTGGCAGTTGTATCAAATGGATGAACGGGGTGAAAACTGGTTCAGTACTCACGGAGGGAAGAAAATATACAGGGACACTCCAAACGCAGGTCAACCGTGGAAAGACGCATCCGGTAATGAAATAGAGAAAAGGCAATTACTGGTCTATTTTGAAAAGCAGCCCGACCGCAGTTACGGATTTCAGAAACAAGAATATACGATACAACCCACCACAGTCTTCTCCAAGCAGTGTGTCACTCCATTCGAGCCTTTGACATTTGTTACTGTAATCGTGCCCTACAGCATAAAGGAAAAGGCCGTTGATATCTCACAGTCTTTATCTGCACGGACTCAGGACGGATGCAGCACCGTTCAAATAAAAAACAACAAGGAAGAAATCACCGTTCAAATAAACATGAAGGGGAGTTGGAATGTATTCCGTAAATAACCATATAAAAAGCGTTTATGCTTGTATGAATTGCATGTTTTGCATTATCTTTAGGGGCTCAATTTATAACTTGAATTTTATGTTTCCGAAGATAATGCAGAATATCGCAAAGCATCTATTTATCTTGTTCATACTCTCATTAGGGTATATTAGCGCATCGGCACAGAACATTACGCTGAATAGCTACTCTGTAAAGGATGGATTATCAAACAGCACTGTAAAAGCTATCTGCCAGGACGATAAAGGTTACATTTGGATTGGTACCAAAAATGGGTTAAACCGATTAGACGGTTACGAAATAAAGAACTATTATCACCTGCCCAGCAAAGAAGTCAAGCAGCCTAACGATATTGTGAGTATCACGCAACTATCGGACGGCCTCTTCTGGATCGGTACCTTCAGTGGAATCGTTCTCTTCGACCCCATGCAGGAAAAGTTTATCGATTTACAGGAGCGGTATACAGGAAAAGAATTTCCCTCGTCCGTGATTGTAGGCCTGCACGAAGATCCTAAAAAAAATATCTGGGTAGCTACCAAACAAGGATTATATGTTTTCAAAAGCGACGGAACGTGTTCATATGTGAAAGATATGCGTGATACCTATATTCACATGATGGCTGCCGCGAGCCCGTATGCTCTGTTGCTGGATGTGGTGAATCAGGGGCTGGCACTTTATGACGTAAGGACCGAGCGTTACAAGATATTACACAAAAATGAAAAGCGTTTCTCCTTAATGAAAGGATTTACAGATAGCAAAGGACGCATCTGGCTGGGAGAAGAGCTAAAGAATTTCTATCAATATTTTCCTAAAGAAGAAGAAATCAAGCCTATCTCATACACGGTTCATCCGGATGTTCCGATAGAAAGTAATTACATTCATGACATCACAGAATATAATGATTCCACCTTGCTGCTTGCAACCGACCGCGGACTGGTGGCTTATGATATTAAGCGCTCTTTCTTTTATACCAAAGTTGATCAACACCTTGCTATAAGCGACCGCCTAATGACAGTCTATAAGGATAATCAAGGAGCATTATGGATAGGTACTTTCAGCCAGGGAGCCATTTATTATCATCCCAAGCTGTTTACTTTTACTCATCATTCTTTAATATCCTCCCCTCAGCAGGCCACCGGAATCCAAGTAGTAGGTTCATTATCCGAATCACAAGGTAAATTATGGATTGGACATAGCAAGGGGCTTATAGCCATGGATGTAAACAATCCGAAGCATATAGAAGAAGTAAATATATCCGGAGGTAATTCTCCCAAACACGATACGGACTTATACTATGTTTACCGGAATTCACCAGACGAGCTCTATCTCTATTTTTTAAATATGGGAGTTTATTCACTCAACTTGAAAACCCGTTCCATAACCAAAGTGATCGCCCCAATGAGTGGTGAAGAACAAATCCGTGCAATGGCAAGAGATGCAGAAAATCGCCTATGGATAGCAGAAGATGACTTGTCTTACTGGGATGAGAATACGCAAAAGCTGGATCGGAATCTATCGACCAACTATAATGCCACTACCCGGTATATGTTGACACAGGATATTCTGCGACATGAAGATGACATGATAGTGGGAGTTCGTACCAATGGTTTATGGATATTCAGGCATCAACCTGAAAATCCCGAACACTATTTTAAAGGTGAACGAACCACATTCGAAGAACTGAATGACAAGAATATAAGTGTACTCTACGAGGATCACGCCAAGAACATCTGGATCGGTACTTATGACAATGGATTATATAAATGTAATCTGGAAAAACAGGAAATACATCATTATAATAAAGATAACGGATTAGTACACAATTCCATTTGTGCCATCCTGGAAGATCGTACCAGCAAGGATATATGGGTATCTGCCATCAACGGATTGTCACAGATCAAACCGGATGGAATCATCGTAAATTTTACGCGTGGCAACGGCTTTCCTTTGAATGAAGTTTCGCACAAGTCACTGTTGCAAGCCAGCAACGGACACATCTATATAGGCGGTAACAACGGACTGGCGGAACTGGACCCGACACGTTTGTCTCATGACAGAGAGACGGCACCTTTGGTACAGATATCCCTGGTGGAATCACTAAATTCTAAAAATGCACCCGGCCATATTGAAATCAATAACTTCAATGAAGGAAACAAGGTTGATCTGCCGTATGATAACTCATCCATACGAATCAAATACTCTGCGCTCGACTTTATCTCTCCCAAGGGATACAAATATGCTTATCAGTTAAAAGGGCTGGATAAAGAGTGGCATTACATTGAAAATAATGAAGTAATATACTCTAACCTTCCGGCAGGTAAGTATATTTTCAGTATTAAGGCATGCAATAACGAAGGAATCTGGAGCACGGTAGAAACAACCATTATCATATCGGTACATCCTGCATTCTGGGCCACCTGGTGGGCAAAGACCCTCTACATCTTATTCATCATCGTCTTTCTGGCAGTATTAGCACGCTATTTTTATGAAAAGAAAACAGCCAAGTACAAACGCCAAATCGAACAGATAGAAAAAGAGAATATCGAGAAGAACTACCAGATGAGGATTGAGTTATTCACTAATTTCTCTCACGAACTCCGGACACCGCTCACATTGATAACCGGTCCGGTAGACGATATCATCAACGATGAACAGCTTCCTTCGGGTTTAAAATATCCGATGAAACAGATACAAAAGAACGCAAACCGCCTGCTGCTTCTGGTGAACCAGTTGATGGATTTCCGCAAATTAGAACATGGAGCCATGCAACTGAAACTAAGCTGCCTGAATGTACCTGTATTTATTACTGAACAGATTGACAGTTTCTCCGAATTGCTGAACAAGCACGAACTTACCATTTCGTACTCCAACAACTATTATGGAAACAATTTGTGGGTAGATGTAGACCTGATGAGTAAAGTAATGTTTAATCTGCTCTCAAATGCAATAAAGCACTCTTCCAGAGGTGGAAAGATCCAGCTAGAATCCAATATGGAGGAAAACAGCGTTGTTCTTTCCGTAAAAGACTTCGGGGAAGGTATATCTCCTGAAAACCAAAGCAAAGTTTTCGATCCTTTCTTTCAGATAGGAAATGGCAACAAAGGTGGAATGTTCGGCAGTGGCATCGGACTTAATCTGGTGCAATACGTGGTTAAACTGCATTTCGGCAAGATATGGCTGGAAAGTACGCCCGGACAAGGAACGACGTTCTTCATACGCCTGCAACTGGGAAAGGAACACTACGCCAATTCCAATGTTATCTATACTGACCAGGCAATTACCCATACATTGAAAGTAGAAAAAAACAGTGTATTGTCCGTA
>OGMQ01001370.1_pt1 | contig 10535 bp, 6 predicted proteins | sample 1573291 | NCBI WGS metagenome assembly OGMQ01 (sample SAMEA2582008, study PRJEB24529) | metagenome | biome: Human gut stool | place: China | collected 2011
TAGCATTTTCCACCTTGTCAAGCAAGGTCTGATTATATACCTGACCGCCAAACTGGTATCTGAAACTGACATCCGCTCCCCAACCTTTGTATGTAAAGGAAGAATTAATATATCCTTGCCATGTAGGTTCCGTATTGCCGATAGGTACTACATCATTCGCACTCCAGTTAACGGCACTGGTCATTTCTCCGTTACGCTTTAATAATATTTCATCTCCGGAAGCGGGATCAATACCTAATGAACGTACTACCCAAATACGGGAAAGAGATTCGCCTTCTTCATAACGTGGCAATGGTGTATCTTTCAGATTTGATGCATTCAGGTCATTCCTGTGTTTCATTGCTTCCGATATCTCCAGCAATTTGTCTGTATTGCGAGAACCATTCACCGTAATGGTCCAATAAGCCTGCTTGGCAGTATTCTTATAAGGAATAGCCGAGAGCGAGATTTCCCAACCCTTATTCTCTATCTTTCCCAGGTTTTCAGGATAACTGCTGAAGCCAAGAGAAGGGGCAAGACTTACCGAAGTAACCATATTATCTGTTATTTTCCGGTAATACTCCACACGGGCGGTAAGACGCTGGTCTAAGAAACCGAGTTCTAAAGCAAGGTTAGTGCTTTTCGTTGTCTGCCATTTTAAACTCTCATTATGCATAGCCAGGATTTCCGAACCTGTTGCATCCGATGAGTAATAAGGAAGCAGCAAATTAGAGTATGTATAATAACCATGTGCCTGATAAGGATCAAAACCTTGCGAACCGGTCGTACCGTATGTACCCCTCAAAATGAAATCGGAAATAAAAGATACATCTTTCATGAAGTTCTCTTTTTTCAAATCCCAGCGTAATCCTGTTGACCAGAAAGGAGCCCAACGGTTATTTTTTCCAAACTGTGAAGAACCGTCCAAACGTATATTAAAGTCGAACGAATACTTATATTTATAAGAATAACCTCCGGCAGCCACCCAACCGATAGAGCGTGTTGTCCTCTCATCACCCGTCACTTTCTCGTTATATTTCTTACCAAACAACAAGTTATCCATATTATCATTCGGGAAACCGGTCACATAGTTTCCATAAGTCTCCGAATTATTCTCCAATACACTCATGCGTGCATTAGCAGTCAGATAATGGTCTTTCAATTGCTTGTTCCAGCTTCCTGTCAAATCGATTCCCCAGCTGACAGCTTCACTCTGGCTTCTGCGGTAATCACCTCTTAAGGTAGGATCGGTCACATTATCAAAAAGCGTATGTTGTGCAGGCCGGAAAATATCACGATGTCCTACACTTTTAGACAAATTGAAAGCTCCTTCAAAACGTAATTCATTAGTAGGATTATATTCTACCCTGAAAAGTTCACGTACTGTGAAGTTCTTACTCTGATCTTTGCTGTTGAATGTCGTATTGTACATCGGATTCAGATAACTCGATTCACCGCCTACTCCTTCAAAATTATCAAGCCGTTTCTGTATCTCCCCGTTCTCTCCATACGGACGCAAATAAGGATTCAAGCGGGTATATTCACTGAAACTTCCCCACGGAGACTCATTAGCCACCGAATTATCCAACGTAATGCTATTCTTTAACAACACCTTTTTCAGACGATACTGAAAATCAAGCGATCCGGTCAATACATCACGCTTACTGTCTTTCATCACACCCGGAGAACTATTGTATCCTACATACATCCGATAACGCAAGGCTTCATCACCACCTTCCAATGTAACGGTATGCCGTTGTTGGAAAGCTGTTTGCAAAGGTTTGTCCAACCAGTATGTATTTACTCCCGCCAATACTTCACGCAATTTGGACTGATAGAGCTGCCATTTTTCAACAGTCTCGCCACCGTATGTATAAAGTCCGCTTTTTAACTCTGCATCTATCTTCTCTCTTGCATTCATCAAGTTATATCCGGTCATATCCGGAGCTTCAATACGAAGTTCCCCACCATAAGTCACCCAAATCCGTCCTGGTTTGGGCGTCTTGCTTTCGATAACAATTACTCCATTTGCCGCACGTGAACCGTAGATAGCCGTAGCTGCCGCATCTTTCAACAAAACGATAGAAGCAACACGATCGGGATCCATATCGGCAAGTGTCTGTATACTGATTTCAAATCCGTCCATGATAAGCAACGGTTGGTTGGCATACGTCTCATACTCTCCCTGAACTGCCAGCACATCATTACTGGTAGAATTAAAATCTACAGATTGTGTGCCCATATCCATATTTGCACTACCACGCATACGCATATCAGGCAAACCATTCGGATTAGATCCCATATTGATATTATCCACAATACGAAGTCCGGGAGCGACAGCGGCTATCGCTTTAGCCACATTGTTTGTACTATATTTCTTCAGATCCTCACCTTTGATAGTAACAGCCGAACCGGTAAATCCTTCTTTCTTTCTGTTAAACATACCTGTCACCACTACTTCATCCAGCGCCCTTGTATCAGATTTCATCACTACCGACATATAAGATGAAGGATGCAAAAACTGGGTTTCCAAACCTACATACGATATTCTGACACGGCTATCTTTCGGAACATCAGAAAGCTGAAAATTACCATTATTGTCTGTGATAGTACGGATATTACTAGGATCTTCCACTATAATAGTGGCGCCAATAACCGGAAGCCCGTCTTCTTCGGAAAGAACTTTTCCTTTTACTTGTGAAAAAAACTTTTTAGAATCCTTTTGTGTGATATTGATGAATTGTCCGTCAATGTGATATTTCAACGGATTTTTTCCAATAATCACCTTCAACGCTTCATCAACTGTAGCTTTTTCTACTTTTCCGGTAGAAGTATAAGAGCTAATTTCATCATAGATAAAAAGAACTTTATACCCCGATACTTTTTCAAAACGTTTAAAAATAGAGGGTAAACCTTCATTTTTAAACTCCATTGTTATTTGCTTTTCTTTACCTGTCTGTGCTTCTACACGCCATGAATAGGCAAAAAGGAAAAGCAAGAATAAAACAATGAACTTCTGTGCCTGATTTCTTTTCATAAGCCTGAATAGTTAAATAATATTTCATTCTTTTAATTGTATACGAAGTTTAAAAAAGAATGGTTACCCTTAAAAGAGTTTTTTTTTCAGAAATATATTTTTCTATTCAGATTTATGTCTTTTTGCTTGCTTTTTACTCAATAATTAGTTTTCCTGTTTCAAAATAGGCATGAACTCTCTCCATTCGATTCAATAATTCAATCAAGTGATAGATGTCCTGATGACGATTTGCAAAGAAATGCATACGAAGATCCATGATTTTGCTATTACGGAACTCAATATCTATATTATACCAACGTCCTATTTCTTTCATCATGTCAACCAGAGCAACATCGTCAAAATAGAAAAATCCTTCCTTCCAATACAAAAATGATTCAATATCCACCTCATTCACGGCAAATGTTCCGTCAGAAGAAAGTTGTGCGCTTTGTCCCGGCACCATTTCAACACTATGGACTCCACAAGTATCGCTCACAGCCACTTTTCCTGTAATGAGCGTAACACGGACATCAGTAGGAGAGTAGCTACGTACATTAAATTCCGTTCCCAATACACGGACCTGCAGATTTCCACTTTTCACGATAAAAGGATGTGCTGCATCTTTAGCAACTTTAAAATAGGCTTCACCTTCCAAAGAGACGACTCGTTCTTTTCCTTTGAAAACCGTAGGATAAGCCAAACGACTGTCTGAATTCAAAAATACTTCAGTCCCCTCGGATAAAACAACTTTAAATGTCTCTCCTCTAGGAATACTTAATCTATGTATCTGTACTTTCTGTTTCCCTACTTCCTTGGTTTCTGTCTGAAGGAGAGCACGACTATAATCTATTTCCTTAGAAGACAACTGCGCAGTAGAGTAAGACGAAAGAGATTCTACCACTTCTTTCAATGGCTTTATTTCTTTCTCATCATTCACTTGTAAAGTGACTTCCCGGGCAATATGATTGGCTTGAAACACTTTAATAATTTCCGGTTGTGAGGAAATCATCATTGCACGCAAAACTAAAATGATGGCAACAGCCGCCGCTACACCTGTGACACTAGCCCACAGTATGCGTGTATTTTTTCTTCGATCATTCTTAGAATGTTTATTACGAAAATCTGCCAGTTCTTTCCGGACATCAATTGCCAGTAAATTTTGCTCTTTCTGCATCTCTATCACAATTTCTGCCAAATCAGAACATGCTTGCAAACATTCCTCATCTTCTTCCAAATTATGCAATTGACCAGCAGTTATATGCGAACGATTCTCCATAATTTCCAGGAGTTCTTCTTCCGACTTGCTTATATTTATATTCTTTTCATCCATAAATAGTGTATTCAATATATATATTTACGTTTTAAAGTCAATTCCGGTTACCCTTTTGGCCTAATTCTTCGCGAAGAATGCGTAAAGCCTTCACTATATTCTTATGAACGGCCGCGACACTTACATTTAATTCTTCGGCCACTTCCTTATATTTCTTATTATGAATATAGCATGCTTCCAAAATATGATAATTATAAGGAGTCAACTTCTTCATAGCTTCACGAATACGCAAAACACGAGAATCAGAATTTTGCGAATCGCCTTCTATCATTTTATCAGTCAATTGCGCAGTAAACTCTACATATTCTTCATGAATATTTTGCTTGCGAAGGTAATCTATGCAACGTGTACGGATGATTGTATAAAGATAAGTTTTCGCCGTTGCTTCTTCTATCTTTTCATAATTACGCCACAAATACTCAAAAGCATCACTTACGATATCCCTGCATACTTCAGCATCATTTATGAAATAGTATGCAAAATATACAAACTGTGCATACCATTCATTAAACATTTTGTCAAAAGTAGCCCTGTCATCCATTTAATATCGTATTCTTCTGTTATTTCTGGCAGACAAATATACATTAAAACTTAATACGTAGTTGCATTTGTACATCTGCTTTTTTATTTCCATAGATTAAATCATTGCCGGAACCAATCTCATTCCGGTCTAAATAAATGGTTTCTCCAAACTTGGTTATCAATAGAAAGTGTCTGTTCAGTTCATATTTGAAACGGATACTACACCGGAATCCACGACCCTGAAAAGACGGAGTATAAAACGTATAAAGCAATCCGCTTTCCGAAGCATATACACGCGAGTCATAATCGTCTGTAAAAAAGTAACTGCCCTGAACGTCAGCAAACAGCCTGGCCCAAGGCAGTTGGGAGGATATCATTTGTGTAACCTGATATCCTTTATTAGCAGCTCTGTCCTGAGAATGAAAATGATTATAATCTAAAGTTGTACGACTGCTTAACACATCTCCTAAAGAATAGTTCAAACGATAGCGAAGTTGATGGTGAAAAATAGGAAGTGTTAGTGTTCCTTTACTACCTGTCCAGTCACGCTCTTTTTGTTTATAACGATACCTTAGATACATGGATAAATTGCTGTGTGGAATGAAAGTGGTTTGGAACAGACCATCTGTTCCGCGGGAGGGTTTATTCACTCTGTATTTTTTCCACGGAAAGGAAAATAAATCGAATGAGGCGAAAAACTTCCAATAAGCAAAAGGAGAAGTCTCCATGCAGATATAATATCCCTGTTCATTTTGAGTCGTACTCCCTTCACCGAATGAATGGGCAAACATAGCCCAATAGTTATAAGAATAAAACCGATGTATCAACATGATTTGAGTGTTTTGAACCGGTGAATATTGCAAACGGTTCAAAGAAGCCCAACCTTGTTTTCCGATTGCCGTTTCTCCTTGAAAAGAAAAACGATGCCAGCGGTAAGCATAATCTATTCCCAGATTATAGAAGTTATTTCCATGAAGATTGTATTTGGAATAACCTGTTAATTCCGGTTCGTATGGTCGGTTGAAAAGGTAGTAAATACCGGTGATACCCAATCGGATACGGTTGTGTTGATAACTCACGTGTCCACCTGTTAATTGCATGGTGAACAGGTTCTTTTTATCCGCTTCCTTTTGACTTCGATGCAGCCCGGTTTTGTAGATAGAAGTGATTGTTCCATCAGTGATTACTCCATCCAGAGAACGGTGTGAATAGAAACCAGAAATATCCCAATCTTTTGTCAAAGAAACAGTGGCAGCTACTCCTCGAAAATAGTTGTATTCGTCAGCAGAAGAATGTTTCTTTATCCCGCTATTACGGTTATTGAAAGAAGAAGCGTAAACTGTTTTTCCCATCAAATAATCAGTACTAATCACCAGACCTTGTCCGAAACTAAGCCGATAGTTACCAACAGCTAATGCTTTTAACCGTCCACAATCTTTTAATAACAGATAAAAGGAATAATAATCATAGCCGTAGCGATTGTGTAAAGCTCCAAAAGGTTCTCCGGCATCTTTTTCAGCAACGACTCCTGCATAGAGCTGGTCACTATACCGAAAACTGTATTTCACAGAGTTATAAACAGAAGGTCCTAAATAGGTATGTTCATAACCTTTTCGTTTATAAAATGGTATATCAAAGCGGGTTAACAGTTCATTCTTTCCATACTTCGCTGCGTTTTTCAACAGGCTTTTCCACCGGAAAGCAGATTCATTGTTAATAGCTTTTATACAGACGAAAGGCAGTAAATACTGGATTGTTTGCTTATCCATCTCTTCTACCAGTTGAAGTTCATAGATGGTTTTCATCTGTCCATGTATATAGATGTAGGCCAACAGATGTTCAATCTGAATATCACTAAGGAAAGGAAACTGTTCGAGTTGTTCACGGGTAGCAACATTCAAATTTACTGGTTCCTGCATACGATTGGAAAGTTCTTCCAATTCATTTTCCCAATTAGGAGTATTAACAGAGTTATCAGTTCCGTTATTAACAGATAAATCTTCAAGAACATCTTCTAAAAGACTTTCAGAAGGGTTTTGAGCACTACAAGCAGGAATTATTAACAGGCTGTTTATAATACTTATCAACCGTAAAAGTTGAATCGTTTTCATCAATAAAATGGTTTATTCTTCCTGCTTTTTAACAGATAAGGCCGCAAAGATACTTTAAATAGGTTAACATCGAAGAGAAATGTCTGAATAATAAAATTTTAATTCTATTTTTGTATCGTGAAAAGAAGGCTTAACATAGTAGTAATGACGCTGTTTTCTATTGTTTGTTGTTCGTTGCGCCTGCAAGCTCAAGAAAAACAAAGCATCAATGGATATTTGGTTCCGATGTGCATCTACAACGGAGATACCATTCCATGTGTCCAGTTAAGAACTGTGTATATTTTCCGTCCGTTGAAATTCAAGAATGAAAAAGAACGCCAGGAATATTATCGCCTGATCCGCAATGTGAAAAAGGTATATCCTATCTCCAGAGAAATTAACCAGGCCATCATCGAAACTTACGAATATCTTCAGACATTACCCAATGAGAAAGCCCGCCAGAAACATATCAAACGTGTTGAAAAAGGCTTGAAAGATCAATATACTCCCCGAATGAAGAAACTTTCTTTTGCACAGGGAAAACTGTTGATTAAATTAATAGACCGCCAAAGCAATTCTACCAGCTATGAACTGGTGAAAGCATTTATGGGACCTTTCAAAGCGGGATTCTATCAGACTTTTGCTGCATTGTTCGGAGCCAGTTTAAAAAAAGAATATGATCCGCAAGGTGAAGACAAACTAACGGAACGTGTAGTGTTGATGGTGGAGAACGGGCAGATCTAAAATCAATCGGCTTATAAGTTTATCAACTTTATAAACTAATTGATCACTACTCAACCATACTAGTTATCATTTCAAGAATTAACAAGCTTCCTGCAAGGTATTAATTTCCGGTTTCTCAGAAGTTAATACTTGAGTTCCCAGCTATTAATACGTATCATATAGGCTGTTAATACCTGACAACTCAAGTATTAACAGCCTGAAAACAAACTATCAACAACTATAATAATAACTACCTAATACCTATAGAATCAACATGGCTCCATATAGTTATAAACAATACATAGTTATTGATTATAAATGAATTAACTAAGCTATTAACTCGTTATAAACAACTTATTAACCAATCCTGTATTATGACTATTAGTGTAACTTTTTGAACAAATCCCAAATCACAATACCGGTAGTTACGGAAACATTCAAAGAGTGTTTCGTTCCGTATTGAGGAATCTCTATACAGCCATCCGAATGGTTAATAACCTCCTGCTGTACCCCTTTCACTTCGTTTCCCATTACGATAGCGTACTTCTTGGTTTTATCCAGCTGAAGTTCATCAAGCATGATGCTTCCTTCCGCCTGTTCTACAGAATAAACGATATACCCTTCGTTTTTGAGGTTATCAACAGCATCAACAGCGTTATTAACATACTTCCAATCGACAGTGAACTCCGCACCCAATGCAGTCTTATGCATTTCAGGGTGTGGCGGGGTAGCTGTTATACCACACAGATAGATACATTCAATACGGAAAGCATCCGAAGTACGGAACACAGAACCTATATTGTGCAAACTACGAATATCGTCCAGCACTACTACCAGAGGCAGTTTTTCAACTTGTTTAAACTCTTCGGCACTGATACGGTTCAGTTCTGTTATTTTCAGTTTACGCATACGTCTTTTCTTTTATTATGTTCTTGTCCACAAAGGTAATTCTTTTCAGTTAACAAGGTGTTGATAACGGTTTAAAACCTGTCAAAACTATCGGCAAAGATTTTGAAAAATAATTCTTGCATTATTCAAAAGAAGGTATAAGAGGCCTTCGTTATGAACATTCCAAAAAACTAACCCAAAACTTTCTACACAGACATAAACATATTTTTCAGCACTTATCTGCCTGTTTATATCCATAAAGTTTTTAACTTTGCACTTTATCAACAGGGAGTTAATAGCAAACTTCCATTTGACGGCATTTAACGATGCTTTCATTGATAATGAAGCAAGTAGGATAGAATATCTTGTCCTTTACATCAGTTCATAACCAACTCATAAAACAGAAGTATGGACTAATAACTTATCCGGCAAGAAAAATCGTATTTATTTGCTAACATTATTAACAGGCTATCATCACTAACAAAGGATTTTTTTTAAAAGGAAAGAAATAAGAATATTATTATGAATGAACTCATAAAGGCTATTAACGAGTTAAATTACCTGGTGCCCTCGAAGTTTTCGGGCTTATCGTAGGCGGAGATACCGGCGCAGACGATCAGGGTGCCGATACCGGCAATGATCAGCACGATGGTGCAGACCGTGCTGAGGAAGTCCTGATTAAAGGTGCCGCCGCACTTGGGCAGGATGACGGTGTAGATCAGCATGCTCATGCCCATGGGCACGGCGTAGTTCAGTGCAGTGGTCCAGACACCGATGGTGGGACGCTGGCGGGGATCGTTGGTCATAATAGCCGGCAGGGTCTGGGCGGTCATGTTGGTGACGGTATAGCCGATGATGTAAATAATGTAGGTCAAAACGAACACCGGCAAGCCGAAGCCCTTGCTGGAGCACAGGTTGAACATACACAGCAGGCCGACAGCCTCGATCAGGTAGCCGCTGATCAGCAGAATACGCAGCTTGCCGAAACGGGTGTTGACGCGGTCGTAGATGAACGCCAGCATCGGGTCGGTAAAGCCGTCCAGAATGCGGGCCAGCATCAGGATGAGACCGACGGTTGCAGTGGTGATGCCGTAGCCGATGCTGGCAGAATAACTGGCCATACCGATCAGGGAATAGACGCTCATGCCCACAAAGGCGTTGCAGGCGTAGCAGATGATCTGCCAGAGTTTTGCACGGCGGTACTGGACACCGTCTACCTCACTGGCGCTGGGTTTCTTTTGGAACATAATGATTTTCCTCCTTTTTGTGTGAACTGAGTTCCGCTTTCTCTGACACCAGAATAACAGAATGCAACAGCCACTGCCGGATGAAAAACGATAGTTAAGGACAAAAATTCGTGCAATAATTTGTGGTGCGTGAATTTGCATCCGCCTTCACGATTTATTGTCCCATAGAGGCAAAATAGGTCTGCTACAATAGCCTCAACAAGCAACACGCAGGAAGGGAGAACCATCATGCAGAAATTTGAAAAAGGCTTTTTCATCGGTGCTGCAACAGCAGCCCATCAGGTAGAAGGCAACAATACGAATAGTGACTACTGGGCACAGGAGCAGCTGCCCCATTCCAGCTTTACGGAGCCAAGCGGCATTGCCTGCGACCATTATCAACGGTACGAAGAAGATATCAAGCTCTTGGCTGATGCCGGGCTGAACGCCTACCGCTTTTCTATCGAGTGGGCACGGGTAGAGCCGGAGGAAGGAAAGTTCGACCCGGAAGCAATCGAGCATTACCGCAAGGTCATTGCCTGCTGCAAGGCGCACGGCGTGGAACCCGTTGTGACGTTGCTGCACTTCACCAGCCCCAAATGGCTGAGTGCCAAGGGCGACTGGGAGGCAGAATCCACGTTCGAATACTTCAAGCGCTATGCCAGCTATGTGATGGAACAGCTGGGCAGCGAATTGCGCTATGTCTGCACCATCAACGAGGCCAATATGGGCCTGCAGATTGCTGCCATCTCGAAGCGCTA
>OGMQ01001374.1_pt1 | contig 10500 bp, 10 predicted proteins | sample 1573291 | NCBI WGS metagenome assembly OGMQ01 (sample SAMEA2582008, study PRJEB24529) | metagenome | biome: Human gut stool | place: China | collected 2011
GCTGGCTGACGGCTGCGTCATCGAAGGCACCGTGGAGAACTGCGTGCTGTTCCGCGGCGTCAAGGTCAAGAAGGGTGCCGTCGTCAAGAACTGCGTCCTGATGCAGGACACCGTGGTGGAGCCTGGCGCTGAGCTGGACTGCGTCGTGACGGACAAGAATGTCCGCATCACCGCAGAGAAGAAGCTGAGCGGCACCAAGAGCTTCCCCGTTTACGTTCAGAAGAACCACATCGTCTGAACCGTTTGAGAATCTCCCATAGGGGCGGCTCCCTCCCCGGTAGCCCCTCTTAAAGAGGGGCGGGGGGACTGTGTGTACCCCCGCCCGCTCTTTTTGCCGCAGCGGGAGGAGATATGAATCCCTTTTATCAGGAAGGAGCGAATCTTATGAAGATCCTGTATGCTGCTTCGGAAGCAACCCCCTTTGCAAAATCCGGCGGTCTGGCCGATGTGGCCGGCTCCCTGCCCAAAGCGCTGGTCAAGGACGGCGTGGATGCCCGCGTCATCATGCCGCTGTATGGCGACCTGAAGTTCCGCGATAGGCTGGAATACGTTACCAACTACTCGGTCCCTGTGGGCTGGCGCAGCCAGTACTGCGGCCTGTTCAAGGCTGAGGTCAATGGTGTGACCTACTACTTCCTCGACAACGAGTATTACTTCAAGCGCCGCGGCCTCTACGGCTTCTACGACGACGGCGAGCGCTTCGCCTTCTTCTCCCGCGCAGTGCTGGAGACCCTGTTCTACATCGACTTTACCCCCGACATCATCAACTGCAACGACTGGCAGACCGCTCTGGTGCCGGTGTACCTGAACCTGTACTATCGTCATCTGGACAAGTTCAACCGCATCAAGACCATCTTCACCATCCACAACATCGCCTATCAGGGCAAGTACGGCACCGATATTCTGGAAGACACCTGCGGCATCGGCCGCCGCGACCAGCATATCGTGGAGTACGATGGCTGCGCCAACTTCATGAAGGGTGCCATCGAGACGGCAGACAAGATCACCACCGTCAGCCCCACCTATGCACAGGAGATCCTCGACCCGTGGTTCAGCTACGGTCTGGACGCTCTGCTGCGCGAGAAGCAGTACAAGCTCTGCGGCATCCTGAACGGCATCGACATGGAGGCCAACAACCCTGCCACCGACCCCCACATCGCCTTCAACTACGATGTCAACAACTTCGAAGAGGGCAAGGCAAAGTGCAAGGAGGCTCTGCAGGATAAGTTCGGCCTCAACAAGGACGGCAGCCCCGTCTTTGCAATGGTCAGCCGCATGGTCGGCATGAAGGGCTTCGATCTCGTCCAGAGCGTGGCCGACGGCCTCGTGGACCGCGGCATCGAGCTGGTCATCCTGGGCAGCGGCGAGAGCCAGTACGAGAACTTCTTCTCCGACCTGTGCGGCCGTCACCCGGGCCGCGTAGGCACCTACATCGGCTTTGAGCCGGCCCTGTCGCAGGAGATCTACGCCGGTGCAGACGCCTTCATCATGCCGTCCAAGAGCGAGCCCTGCGGTCTGGCACAGATGGTGGCCTGCCGTTACGGTACGCCTCCCATCATCCGCGAGACCGGCGGTCTGCGCGACTCCATCCACGACTGCACCCTCGGCGAGGGCAACGGCTTCACCTTCGCGGGCTACAGCGCCCACGAGCTGTACGATGCCTGCTGCCGCGCACAGGACCGCTACTACAGCAAGGAAGACTGGCATAACCTCGTCAAGTACGACATGGAGTGCGACTTCAGCTGGGATGTCTCTGCCAAGAGCTATGAGGGCCTCTACAATGAGACTGCAAACCTCTGGTAAGCCGAAAAATTAAAATTCTTTTTCACCCCGCCGGGTTCGGTCACACGAGCCCGGCGGGGCTTTTTGCGTGGGGGAACTCCCTCCGTCATCGCTGCACGATGCCACCTCCCTCTAGGAGGGAGGCTTCAAGGCCCCCTCTCCGAGGGGACTGGCTGCGAAGCAGACTGGGGGAGTTTGCCCGGCGGGGCTTTTTGTGCCTTTCAGCAAAATCGTCCCAAAAGGAAACGCTTTTTCTTTCTCAAACGGGGCAGAATGATAAATGACACGGAGAAGATGAGCGGTTGAACCGAAAAACTTTTGGTTAGAAATGAAGAACTTCTCTGCGTTTATAGAATTTTGCTAAAAAGCAGTGGAAAATTGATTGAATTTTACAGCCGTTTTGAGTATAATGGAGAGTAAAGAGCCTTTGTTCAAAGTTTAACGTGCAGATCGGGCAAAAAAGACAGAGCGGCCCGGAGCGCACACAGAGGGAGGGGAGCCGGACCGTGAAGGGCTGGTACAAGGCACTGGAAGACTTGGTCTGGCTGACCCAGCTGGGGCTGAATATGCTGCTGCCGCTGGTGATGTGTCTGGGCGGCTGCTGGTGGGCCGTCAGCCATTGGGGCTGGCCCATGTGGGTGTACCTGCCCGCTGTGCTGCTGGGGCTTGCCGCCGGGGCGCAGAACTTCTGGGTCTTCGTCAAAGAGCGGCTCGACCGCTCCAAAAAGGACAAGCCCCGCCGGACAGGCTTTAACTCGCATTTATGAGATAAGGGAGAGCTACATCTATGAAATTACAGCCGGAATCCAAAAAGGAGCTGCTCCGCATCGCGGGCGGCACGGCATTCTGCACCGCGATCATGTGGGTGCTTTTCGCGGCGCTGCATCTGGTGGGCTGGGTGAAGTTCGACTATACGGTCGTCCTCGGCAGTCTCGTGGGCGCAGCCGTCGCCATCGGCAACTTTGCGGGCATCTGCTTCGTGGTCCAGAAGATCATCGACGAGCCGGATGAGAAGCGCCGCAAGGCAACATTACAGCTTTCCTACAACAGCCGGATGCTGCTGCAGGCGCTGTGGGTGGTGGTGGCCATCGCGGCCCCCTGCTTCCAGCCCTTTGCCAGTGTGCTGCCGCTGTTTTTCCCCCGTGTCACCATTTATTACCTGCAAATAACGGGCAAGTACAAACCGCTCACGCCGAAGGCAGAGCCGGTGGACGTCTCGGTGGAGGACGACCCCGAACCTGCCGACGCGCAGCAGTCCGCACCCGATGAAAAAGGGGGTGAAACGTAACAAATGGAACTGAACGGCGCAAAGATCCTGTATACCATCCATACCAATATCCCTGTGCTGGGCGATTTCAAGATCACCCAGACTCTTGTGAGCACATGGATCGTCATGGCGCTGCTCTCGGCTCTGGCCTTCTGGCTGGGGCGTGACCTCAAACTGGAAAACGTCTCCAAACGGCAGGCCGCCGCCGAGTTCATCGTGGAACGGCTGGACCAGTTCGTCCACGACAACATGGGCTGGCACTTTGCTCAGTCCATCCCGCTGGTGGGTGCGATCTTCGCACTCAGCATCGGCTGCAACCTGATCAGTGTGGTGGGCCTGTGGAGCCCCACGGCAGACCTGAACACCGAGGCGGCCTGGGCCATCGTGGTGTTCATCATCATCATGTACTACAAGATAAAGACCAACGGCATCCTCGCCTATCTGAAGGGCCTGCTGGACCCCATCTTCCTGATGGCGCCCATCAATGTGCTGTCGGAGGTGTCCACCCCTGTCAGCATGGCCTTCCGTCACTTTGGCAACATCCTGTCCGGTACCGTTATCTCCACCCTGCTGTACTGGGCGCTGGCGAGCCTGAGCCACGTCATTTTTGGCTGGCTGCCCGGCTTCCTGAGCCAGCTCCAGCTGTTCCAGATCGGCATCCCGGCCTTCACGGGCCTGTATTTCGACTGGTTCGGCGGCTGCATTCAGGCGTTCATCTTCTGTACCCTGACCACCATCTTCATCAAACGTGCTGCCGGTGAGGAGTAAGCCTCCCGCCCCGGCATCCCCCAAAAACAAACATTTTCAGGAGGACACAAACTATGACTGACTTTCAATTCCTTGCTCGTGGTATCGCTCTGGCTGGCTGCGGCATCGGCGCAGGCTGCGCACTGATCGCAGGTATCGGCCCTGGTATCGGCGAAGGCAACGCTGCCGCTGCTGCCTGTGAGGCTGTCGGTCGTCAGCCCGAGTGCAAGAGCGACGTGACCAGCACCCTGATCCTGGGCGTTGCACTTTCCGAGACCACCGGTATTTACGGCTTCGTCACCGGCCTGCTGCTCATCTTCCTCGCACCCGGCATGTTCATGAACTACCTGCAGTAAGCGCTCCTTTCAGAGCTTGATTTCAAGAGAAAGGGGAGACGCTTATGCAACTTTATCAGGCATTGATCACGCTGGATGGCTGGACGTTTCTGGCCCAGATCTGCAACCTGATGATCCAGCTGGTGATCTTCAAAAAGCTGCTGCTGAACCCGGTCAAAAAAGTCATCGCCGAACGCAAGGCCAAGGCGGACAGCCAGATCGCGGACGCCGAAAAGCTGCGCACCGAGGCTGAGGCCATGAAGGCGGAGTACGAGCAGAATCTGCAGAATGCCCGCACCGAGGCCAACCAGATCGTGGCCTCCGCCCAGAAGACGGCTGCTGCCCGCAGCGAAGAGCTGCTGGGCGAGGCCCGCGCGCAGGCCGCTGCCCTCAAGCAGAAGGCCGAGGCCGACATTGCGCAGGAGCGCAAGAAGGCGGTCAACGAGGTCAAGGACGAGATCGGCGGTATGGCGATGGAGATCGCCTCCAAGGTGGTCGAGCGCGAGATCAAAGAGGCTGACCATCAGGACCTGATCGACGAATTTATCAAAAACGTGGGTGAAGCATCATGACCGAGACTGCAAGGATGTACGGCGGAAGCCTGTACGACCTGGCCGCGGAGGAAGGGCTGGACGAGCGCATTCTGGGCGAACTGGATGGCGTGACGGCCCTGCTGAACGGGGACGCCGAGTATCTGCATCTGCTCAGCATCCCCAGCATCCCCAAGAAAGAGCGCTGTGCGCTGTTGGACGAAGCCTTCCGCGGGCAGGTCCACCTCTATGTGCTCAACTTTATGAAGCTGCTGTGCGAAAAAGGCGCTCTGCGGGAGCTGCCGGGCTGCGCCCGGGCTTACCGTCTGCGCTACAATGAGGCTCACGGCATTCTGGAAGCGACTGCTGTTTCCGCTGTGCCTCTCACGGCAGAGCAGACCGGGCGCCTGCACGAAAAGCTGGAAAAAGTCACCGGCAGGCACATCGACCTCAAAACGAAGGTCGAGTCTGCTGTGCTGGGCGGCATCCGGCTGGACATCGAAGGCACCGAGCTGGACGGCACCGTCCGCAGCCGCCTCGCCGGCCTGCGCAGCAGCATCGCAGCAGCGACGCTGTAAATCATACGAAGCCCTCCGGCCAACGCAAGGCCCGGCAGCTCTCAGAGCCGTAAGGCGATGAGATGCGGCAAGACCGGCCTGCCAAGGGCTCTCCCCACGGGAGAGCTGGCAAAGCCATCAGGCTTTGACTGAGAGGGCTATCCACCCGAAAGTTTACAAAGAATTGAGTGGTGAAGACACAACAATGCAACTGAAACCTGAAGAGATCTCCAAGATCATCCGTGCTCAGATCAAGCATTACGAAAATGTCATCGAGCAGAGCGAGGTCGGCACGGTCATTCTGGTGGGCGACGGCATCGCCCGCGCCAGCGGTCTGGAAAAGTGCATGGCAGGCGAGCTGCTCCAGTTTGAGAACGGCGAGTACGGCATGGCCCAGAACCTCGAGGAGAACACCGTCTCCATCGTTCTGCTGGGCTCCGACGTCGGCATCAAAGAGGGCAGCACCGTCAAGCGCACCGGCAAGGTCGTGTCCGTCCCTGTGGGCGAGGCACTGATCGGCCGTGTCGTCAACGCACTGGGCCAGCCCATCGACGGCGCAGGCCCCATCGAGACGACGGAGTTCCGCCCCATCGAGAGCCCTGCTCCCGGCATCATCGAGCGCCAGCCCGTCAAGGAGCCGCTGCAGACCGGCATCAAGGCCATCGACTCCATGATCCCCATCGGCCGCGGCCAGCGTGAGCTCATCATCGGCGACCGCCAGACCGGCAAGACCACCATCGCGTCCGATACCATCATCAACCAGAAGGGCAAAGACGTCATCTGCATCTACGTCGCCATCGGCCAGAAGCGCTCTACCGTGGCAAACCTCGTGCAGAGCCTCACCGAGGCCGGTGCCATGAGCTACACCATCGTGGTGTCGGCAACGGCATCCGAGCTGTCGCCCCTGCAGTATATCGCTCCCTATTCCGGCTGTGCCATGGGCGAATACTTCATGCACAAGGGCAAGCACGTCCTTATCATCTACGACGACCTGTCCAAGCACGCTGTCGCTTACCGCGCCCTGTCGCTGCTGATCCGCCGTCCTCCGGGACGTGAGGCTTACCCCGGCGACGTCTTCTATCTGCACTCCCGTCTGCTGGAACGTGCGGCCAAGCTCTCCGACGAGCTGGGCGGCGGCAGCCTGACGGCACTGCCCATCATCGAGACGCAGGCGGGCGATGTGTCCGCCTACATCCCCACGAACGTCATCTCCATCACCGACGGCCAGATCTTCCTTGAGACGGAGCTGTTCCACTCGGGCGTCATGCCGGCCGTCAACCCCGGCATCTCGGTCTCCCGTGTCGGCGGCAACGCCCAGATCAAGGCCATGAAGAAGGTCGCCGGTACGTTGAAGCTGATCTATTCTCAGTACCGTGAGCTGCAGTCCTTCGCACAGTTCGGCTCCGACCTGGACGCCGACACCAAGGCCCGTCTGGCACAGGGCGAGCGCATCGTCGAGGTGCTCAAGCAGAACCGCTCCGCTCCCGTTGCGGTCGAAAAACAGGTGGCCATCCTTTACGCGACCATCCACGACTACCTTGTGAACATCAAGGTGCCTGCCGTGGCCGAGTACGAGAAGGGCCTGTACGAGTATCTCGATACCGACGCAGCCGGTGCCTCCGTGATGGAGACCATCCGCACCACCGGCAAGCTGGAAAAGGACGCCGAGGAAGCTCTGAAGGGTGTGCTGTCCGCTTACACCGAGAACTTTATCAAGGCACACTGACAGGAAGGAGGCGTAACGCATGGCAGGTTCCATGAAGGACATCAAGCTGCGCATCAAAAGCGTAGAGAGTACCATGCAGATCACCAAGGCTATGGAGCTGGTGGCTTCCTCCAAAATGCGCCGTGCCAAGGAGCGGGTGGAGCACAGCCGCCCCTACTTTGAGACGCTGTACGAATCGCTGACCAAGATCGCGGCGGCAGACCCCCGCGCCCGCAATCCCTATCTGCGCCGGGAGGACATCAAGCGGACCCTGCTGGTGGTCATCGCGGGCGACCGCGGCCTGGCCGGCGGCTATAACGCCAATGTGTTCAAGCAGGCCGACGCCGCCGAAGGCCCCGTCACCGTGCTGCCCATCGGCAAGCGCTCCGCAGAGTATTTCGCCCACCACGGGGCCGGCCTCTTTACCCCCGAGGTGCTGATGGCGGCGGATGTGTCGGTGAGCGAGTGCTTCACCCTGTCCCACCAGATAACGGAAGGCTTCCTCAAGGGCGAGTACGACGCGGTGAAGCTCTGCTACACCCGCTTTGACTCCATGATGACCCAGACGGCTTCCACCATGGAGGTGCTGCCCCTGAGCATCGAGCCCACCGAGCAGCAGAAGGCCGAGGCCCGCCGCAGCCAGATTTTGTACAAGCCCAGCAGCGAGGAAGTGTTCCGTGCAATCATCCCGGAGTATGTGGCCGGTATCGTGTATGGCGCTGTGTGTGAGAGCGTGGCCAGTGAGCTGGCCGCTCGCCGCACCGCCATGGACGCCGCCACCAAGAACGCCGGTGAGATGATCGACCATCTCAACCTGTATTACAACCGTGCCCGGCAGGCTGCCATCACGCAGGAGATCACCGAGATCGTGGCCGGCGCGGAGATTTAACGACCCTCTCAGCCGCCTGACGGCGGCAGCTCCCCCGAAGGGGAGCTTGAGCGGAAAAACCTATCAAGAAGGAGTTGTAGCCTATGTCCGAAAAACATATCGGCAAGGTGCTCCAGGTCATCGGCCCGGTGCTGGACATCCAGTTTGAGGATGGCCAGCTGCCGGAGCTGCTCAACGCCATCGAGATCGACAACCACGGCCAGAAGCTGGTGGTCGAGGTGGCGCAGCTGACCGGTGACAACGTCGCCCGCTGCATCGCCATGAGCAGCACCGACGGCCTGGTGCGCGGCACCGAGGCCGTGGACACCGGCGAGTCCATCAAGGTCCCCGTCGGCGACCAGTGCCTGGGCCGCGTGTTCAACCTGCTGGGTGAGCCGGTGGACAATAAGCCCGCCCCCACCCCGGAGGCTTACTGGCCCATCCACCGCCCCGCTCCCAGCTATGAGGAGCAGCAGTCCACCACCGAGATCCTGGAGACCGGCATCAAGGTCGTTGACCTGATCTGCCCCTACGCCAAGGGCGGCAAGATCGGCCTGTTCGGCGGTGCCGGTGTCGGCAAGACCGTCCTGATCCAGGAGCTGATCCACAACGTGGCCACCGAGCACGGCGGCTACTCCATCTTCACCGGTGTCGGCGAGCGCTCCCGTGAGGGCTGCGACCTCTGGGGCGAGATGAACGCTTCCGGCGTTCTGAACAAGACCGCGCTGGTCTTCGGCCAGATGAACGAGCCTCCCGGAGCCCGTATGCGCGTGGCACTGTCCGGCCTGACCATGGCGGAGTATTTCCGCGACGTCAAGAACCAGGACGTGCTGCTCTTCATCGACAACATCTTCCGCTTCACCCAGGCAGGCTCTGAGGTGTCGGCACTCCTCGGCAGAATGCCGTCAGCCGTTGGTTATCAGCCTACCCTTGCAACTGAAATGGGTCAGCTACAGGAGCGTATCACTTCAACAACAAAAGGCTCTATCACTTCCGTTCAGGCAGTTTATGTGCCTGCGGACGATTTGACAGACCCTGCGCCTGCAACTACGTTTGCTCACCTTGACGCAACAACTGTGCTTTCAAGAAGTATTTCATCACTTGGTATCTATCCTGCTGTTGACCCGTTGGAGTCAAACTCCAGGATACTTTCACCTGAGATAGTGGGCAACGAGCATTATCAGGTGGCAAGACAGGTCCAGTCTATCTTGCAGAGGTATGTGGAGCTTCAGGATATCATCGCTATCATGGGTATGGACGAGCTTTCTGACGAGGATAAGCTCACTGTATCAAGAGCAAGAAAGATACAGCGTTTTCTGTCACAGCCGTTCTCCGTTGCGGAGCAGTTCACGGGCATGAAGGGCAAATATGTGCCTATCAAGGAGACTATCAGAGGCTTCAAGGAGATTATCGAGGGCAAGCATGACGACCTGCCTGAATCTGCTTTCCTGTTCGTGGGCACTATCGACGAGGCTGTTGAAAAGGGCAGACAGATCGCAGAAAGTGAACAGTAGTAACAGAACGTTTAAAGAAAAATACTTGACAAGAGTCGGATTATAGTATATAGTGAATGTATGTGGCAATTTTGTGCCGCACGCGCTGATTTGTAAAAAACTTATGGAGAAAGATTATGACGCCTTTTGATCTTAAGATAATAACCCCTGAAAAAACTTTTTTTGAGGGAAATACTGAGCAGATCATTGTGAGGACCGTATCAGGTGATATCGGTATACTTGCAGGTCATGCGCCATATGTGGCAAATATCGTTTCTTCTCCTTTCCGTATCAAAATAGAAGGTGAGTTCAGAACAGCCGCTATTTCGGGAGGGCTTATAAAGGTGTCTGCTGACGGTGTGACAGTGGTGACATCTGCTATCGAATGGGCTGATGAGATAGACGTTGCAAGAGCCGAAAAGGCAAAGGCGGCGGCAGAAAACAAGCTCAGAGAAAATGCTAGCCAGAAAGAGTTTGAAAGGGCGGAGCAGAAGCTGCGACGTGCCATGAACAGACTTGTGGTGGCAGGAAAGAAATAATTATCAAAGTCAGAGCCTTGCGGGATATCCGTGTAGGCTTTGGCTTTGTTTTATTTATTAAGTAAAATCGGCGTAAAGGTAAGGTAAGTAATGGGGTGCGCAGGGGCGTGCTCGGACGTTGTGCAGTGGAAAAAACAAGAAAAGGAATGAATTGATTTGAGTATCTTTAACATTATCGGAATGGCGGGCGGTCTTGGTCTGTTTTTATACGGAATGACCATATTGAGTTCGGGACTTGAAAAGGCTTCGGGCGGACTTATGGAGAAGGTCCTTGCGAAAATGACGGGAAACGTGTTCTCAGGAATACTTTTCGGTGCATTGGTAACAGCAGCGGTGCAATCATCGTCTGCAACTACTGTTATCGTGGTGGGACTTGTAAACGCAGGCCTTTTGAAGCTTAAGGGCGCAGTTGGAATAATCATGGGCGCAAATATCGGAACGACCATGACAACGCAGATATTAAGGCTCACGAACCTCGAGGGCGACAGCAGCGGCCCTGCTATATTACAGCTTTGCAAGCCGTCGAACTTCTCTTCTATACTTATCGTTATCGGTCTTATCATCATAATGGTGGGAAAGAAGAACAAGACAAAGAACGTAGGCGAGATAATGATGGGCATAGGTATCCTCTTTACCGGAATGATACTTATTCAAGAGAATATCGCTCCGATGGCAGA
>OGMQ01001388.1_pt1 | contig 10422 bp, 6 predicted proteins | sample 1573291 | NCBI WGS metagenome assembly OGMQ01 (sample SAMEA2582008, study PRJEB24529) | metagenome | biome: Human gut stool | place: China | collected 2011
TAGAGCAACGCCCTTCTAAGGCGTGGGTCCTGCGTTCGAATCGCAGCGGAATCACGGAAAATAAGAGAAAATCAAGCGGTGAAAATATCGTTGGTTTTCTCTTTTTCTTTTATAAATGTTTGTAAGTTTATTAAAATTGCATATATTTGCACCTTGTACAACAAAATCTTTAATCATCTATGAAAATAGAAAGAGCTACTCAGCTGCTGTTCCTTTTGCTGATAAGTCAGGGAGGAAATGCAGCCTATGCCAACCTTCCGCGAGGAGCCAGTGCTTCTTCCGTACAAGTGTCGGCGCAAGCAAACAAAATCACAGTGAGTGGAACAGTCGTTGACGTCAACGGAGAACCTCTGGTAGGGGTGAGCGTGCTGGAAAAGGGTACCGGAAACGGTACGATTACCGACATGGACGGGAACTTTACCTTGTCCGCAGGCGAAGGGGCCGCACTCGAAATCTCTTACGTGGGGTATCAGAACCTGACGGTTTCTGCCAAGGAAACACTGGGTGTTCTGGTCATGAAGGAAGATACCGAACAACTGGATGAAGTAGTGGTAACGGCATTGGGTATCAAGCGCTCACAGAAGGCTTTGAGCTACAACGTGCAGGAGGTGAAGAATGATGTGCTGACAAAGGTAAAGGATGCCAACTTCGTGAACAGCCTGAACGGAAAAGTAGCCGGTGTGAGCATTCAGCGCAGTGCTTCGGGTGTGGGTGGAGGTACCCGCGTGGTGATGCGTGGAAACAAGTCTATCAAGGGAGACAACAACGTGCTGTATGTGATTGACGGTGTGCCCATGGGCAATCAGGCCGACCGCACAGGCGACGGTACGGGCTTCGGTGCAGGACGTACGTCGAGTGAAGGTATTGCCAGCTTCAACCCTGAAGATATTGAAAGTCTGTCGGTGCTGACAGGACCTTCGGCTGCTGCACTCTACGGAGCCAATGCGGCCAACGGTGTCATCCTGATTACCACGAAGAAAGGTGCTGCCGGAAAGGTGAATGTCAACGTGTCGTCATCGGCTGAATTCTCGAATCCTTTCGTGCTGCCGCGCTTCCAGAACACCTACGGAAACGTGAGTGGGGAGGCTGCCTCATGGGGAGAAAAACTGCCGGTACCTTCTTCGTATAATCCGGCCGACTTCTTCAATACCGGAACCACTTTCACCAATTCTTTTAATCTGTCTGTGGGAAATGACAAGAACCAGACGTATGTGTCCGGTTCGGCGGTCAATGCCAAGGGTATCGTGCCCAACAACAAATACCACCGCTACAATGCCATGGTGCGAAATACTACCAAGTTCTTCAACGATAAGTTGACCATGGACTTGTCTGCCAGCTACGTGCGTGAGTATTACAACAACATGCTGTCCTACGGTACGTATTTCAACCCTCTTCTGGGAGCTTATCTGTATCCGCGCGGAGAGAATTTTGAGAAGGAAAAGTATTTCGAACGCTATGATGCCGAGCTGGGCTACAATGTACAGTCGTGGACACCGGGCGACTTCGGTATGGCTGTGCAGAACCCTTACTGGGTGGCTTACCGCAATTTGCGTCCTGAGGTGAAAGACCGCTACATGCTGTATGCATCGTTGAAATATGAAATTACCGATTACCTGAACGTGAGTGCACGAGGCCGTCTGGATAATACCTACACGGAGAAGGAAGACAAGCGTTATGCCTCTACACACGGTACGTTTGCCAAGCCGCTGGGACGTTATGCTTATTCGAATGAGACTTTCCGCCAGAAATATGCAGACATCATGGCCAACCTTTCGAAGCCTTTTGCCGGAGACTTTTATGCCAATGTCAACGTGGGTGCTTCTTTTGAAGAATACGATACGAAGGGAAGAGGATACGGTGGACAGTTGCTTCTGGTGCCGAATCTGTTTGCCTATGACAACATAGACCCTTCTACCGGTGTGCCTTCACAGACGGGTGGTGACAACCGTAAGATGAACCTCGGTGTGTTCGGTTCTGCGGAAATCTCGTGGAAATCGGCCGTGTATCTCACACTGACCGGTCGTGCCGACAAGCCTTCTCAGCTGGTCAACAGCAAGTCGCCCTGGATATTCTATCCTTCTGTCGGACTTTCGGCCATCGTAACCGACCTGTTGCCCGAAACCATGCGCCAGTCCATTTCACCGGTGCTGGGCTTCCTGAAAGTACGTGCTTCCTATACGGAGGTGGGTTCGCCTATTCCTTACACCGGACTGACTCCCGGCACCATTACGCACTCCATTGAAGGAGGTGTAATCAAACCTTTCAAGTATTATCCGCTTCCGGAACTGAAGCCGGAAAGAACCCGCTCTTATGAAGTAGGTATCGACTCCAAGTGGCTGAACAATACCGTGTCGTTGGGTGTGACGCTGTATAAATCGAATACCTACGACCAGTTGCTCGAAGCCAAGCTGTCGGAAACGTCGGGTTATGACTATATGTTCGTGCAGGCTGGTAACGTGGAAAACCGGGGTATCGAACTGACGCTGGGATACGACCAGACCTTTGGCAATTTCTCATACAGTACCTCGCTGACAGCTACTGCCAACCGCAATAAAATCATCGAACTGGCTTCGAACGTGAAGAACCCCGTGACCGGAGAGGCACTCGACCTGAGCGACATCAAGGTGGGACGTTTCCGCCTGCGCGAAGGAGAAGAAGTGGGTACGATATATGCGGAAGAACGCCTGAAACGTGATCAGGATGGCTACATCGTGTACAATGAAGGCCAGACCATAACCACGGAATCTACGGAACCCTACAAGCTGGGTAGTGTCAATGCCAAGTGGAACCTGGGCTGGAAAAACGGCTTTACCTACAAAGGCTTTAACCTGAACTTCCTTGTGACTGCCCGTCTGGGAGGTATCGTGATATCCAAGACACAGGCCGTGCTCGACCAGTTCGGTGTGTCGCAGGCCTCGGCCGATGCACGCGATGCCGGAAAAGTCATGGTGGGCAATGTGGCAGTTCAGCCAAAAGACTATTATGAATCGGTGGTGAACCTGGATGCGTATAATGTGTACTCTGCTACCAACGTCCGCCTGCAGGAAGCCAGTCTGGGATACACCTTCCCCAATTCCTGGTTCAAGGGTACTCCGTTCCATAGTGTGAACCTGTCCGTGTATGGCACCAACCTCTGGATGATTTACAACAAAGCTCCTTTTGATCCGGAACTGACGGCTTCTACCGGCACCTTCGGACAAGGATACGATTACTTTATGTTGCCCAGCCAGCGCACGTATGGAGTGAGCCTTAAATTTGGATTCTAACAAATCATGAAAAACAACGTATAATATGAAGATAAGAAACTATTTGATACCTGTATTTTCCGTATTGGTACTTGCATCTTGCAACTATGAGCAGATCAATACAAATATCTATGGTGTGACGGAAGAAGGAATGAAGACGGGCGGACTGCTGTATGGGGCTCCTTTTATGGACATGCAGAAGCTGGTTATTCCCATCGGTTCGCCCACAGAATCGACAGGACCGGGTAATGACCTGGCCAATACAGACATCATGTCGGCCGGCAACTACATCGGCTACTGGGGCATGAACAACAACTGGAATTTCAACACGGAGGCCACGTGGAATTTTACGGATGCCCGTATGAGCTATGCCTACCAGAATTTCTATTCGAAACTGTTCCGTGCATGGAATGATATCTACAAGCATACGAAGAATTCGGAAGACCCTACCGACAAGGAAGTGCAGGCTGTAGCCAATATTGTCAAGGTGACTGCCTGGCTCCGTGCGACGGATGTGTTCGGTCCGATTGTATATACCAATGCCGGCAACGGAGACATTGCTCCGAAACTGGATTCTCAGGAGACCGTGTACAAGGCGATGCTGGCCGATTTGAAGGATGCTTCGCAGCTGCTGGTCAATACCGCATCGAAGGTGCTTCCGTCGTACGATGTGATTTATAACGGAAACGCTTCCAACTGGGTACGACTGGCTAACTCGCTCATGTTGCGCATAGCCGTCCGCGTGCATTTCAAGGATGAAGCGCTGGCAAAGGAATACATCACGTTTGCCCTTGATCCTTCTCACGGAGGTGTCATTGAAACCGTGGCACAGGAGGCCAAAATACGGAGTACGGACAAGTTGCCGCTGATGAACTCCATGCTGCCGACTGTAGAGGACTACGGAGAATGTCGCCTGGGAGCTACCATCTGGGCCTACATGCAGGGGTATGACGATCCGCGTCTGGGTGCCTTGTTCACGTCCGATTCTTACGGCTATTTCATGCCTCTTCCTCCTACGAACAACAATGCCCTTAGCTCCGCTGCCAAGACGGGAGCCTCCAAGCCCAAGGTCGATGCGGCTTCTCCTTTGTTCTGGCTGCGTGCTTCGGAAGTGTCTTTCCTGAAAGCGGAAGCCGCACTTTACAAACTGGCAGGAGGTAATCCGAAAGCATTGTATGAAGAAGGTGTTACCAAGTCGTTCGAAGAAAACGGAGTAAACGGAGTGGCTGCCTATCTGGAGGTTACAGATTTTCCTTATGACATCAGCCGGTCTATGTTGCCTTACAACCGTCAGTATTCCTGCAAGCTTTCTACCGGAAATGTGTCTCCCAAGTGGAACGATGCGGATTCGGACGAAGTGAAGTTGCAGAAAATCATTACCCAGAAATACCTGGCACTCTATCCCAATGCCGTGGAAGCCTGGACCGAATATCGCCGGACTGGCTATCCTTACCTGCTCAAACCAGCTTATGACAAAGCTTACGTGAGCATAGGAGGTGAAGAAGATGCCATCACGCCCGAAAGATTCCGCTTTGCTCCGGCCGAATATGGTACAAACCCCAACATGTCGGAAGTGCCGGCGCTGCTGGGTGGTGAAGACCAGGGAGCAACCAAGCTGTGGTGGGTGCGCAATAACCGTCCGAAACAGCCGAAATGAGAAATGAGTTTTACGGAAATGTCAAACAAATGAAGTGATGAAAAGAATCATAAGATATGCAGGAGCCCTGCTGCTGGCGGCAGGCTTCGTGGCCTGTTCCGAATGGAACGTGCCTGAAAGAGAAACGTTCGAAAACCAGGAGAACCTGGAGAAATACATTCCCTTGCTGGAGGCGGAAAGTGAAGCCGACCTGACTCCCTCCATGCGCGATTATTTTGCCAAACTGAGAGAATACCGTCAGACACCTCATGTGAAGGGGTTCGGCTGGTTCGGCAACTGGACCGGACGAGGCAGCAATGCACAGAACTACCTGAAGATGCTGCCCGACAGCGTAGATTTCGTATCCTTGTGGGGTACGCGAGGAAACCTTTCGGAAGAGCAGAAAAAAGACTTGAAGTTTTTCCAGGAAATCAAGGGAGGAAAAGCGCTGCTGTGTTGGATTGTACAAGACTTGGGCGACCAGATGACTCCTCCTGGACAAGACCCGAAGAATTACTGGATTGTGGAAAAGGGAGGTGGTAATTTTGTGGAAGGTGTGAAGGCTTATGCAAATGCCATCTGTGATACGATTGAAAAGTATAATTTGGATGGTTTCGACATAGACTACGAACCCGGCTATGGTCATTCAGGTTCGATGGCTAACGGGGAGATTATCAGCGAAAATTCGGGCAATACGAACATGTTCGTATTTATCAAAACCCTTTCAGACCGTTTGCGTCCGGCCGGCAGAATGCTGGTAATGGACGGTCAGCCTGAGAAACTTTCTACCGAGGCTTCCAAGTACATCGACCACTATATTTATCAGGCGTATTGGGAACGTTCCACCGAGCAGGTCCTTAGGAAAATCAATCAGCCTCACCTTGAAAACTGGGAGCGGAAGACCATTATCACCGTAGAGTTTGAGCAAGGCTGGCAGACAGGTGGAGTAGATGAGTACACCAGCGTACGTCCGGAAATCAATGCTTATCCGGAAGGACGTCAGATTTTTGATTATGCCACGCTGGACCTTCCCGACGGCAGACGCATCGGTGGCATCGGTACGTATCACATGGAATACGACTATGGAAATACACCTCCTTACAAATGGCTCAGAGAAGCCTTGCGCTTGGGAAATGTGGTTTATCCGGGTAAGTTAGATTAAAATTTGAATTATGAAAAAGAATTTATATTTCAGCATATTCGCAGGAACCTTGCTGATTTGTTCCTGCCAGAATGAATTATACAAGGATGCAACCAGTGAATACCGGTCGGCACAGGGGGCTTACATCAAGACTGGCGAATCTTCTCAGGTATTCGTGGAAGAAGGAAAGGAAGTCGACGTGAAGTCTATCACCGTATCACTGGTACAGCAGGAAAATGATACTAAGACGGTGACGGTAGAGGCCGGCAACAAGGAGCAGCTGGAAGCATACAACAAGAAGCACGGAACGGATTACCTGATGCTTCCGCCCGAAATGTATGAGGTGGGCAAGGAAGTGGTGTTCAACTCCAAGCAGACACTGCAATATCTGCCGGTAAAGTTCAAGGATGTGAAATTCTCCTTGCAGGGAAGCTACGCCTTGCCGGTAAAACTGAGGGGCGGTACGGTACCCGTGATTGACAGTGAATCTGAATCACTGATTGTACTGGAGCAGCGCATCAAGACGAAGTGTCTTCGCATTGACGGATACGGCAGTGAAGATGCCAAGATGTTCCCGGACGATTTCAAGGTGGACCAGTGGACGATGGAGGTTATGGTGAACCGTAGTGCATACCAGAGCAACAACCGTTCCATCTGTGGTACCAAACTCGTGTCTGGGTCCGGTGCACTCGATGAAATCTATCCTCGCTTCGGTGACGTGACTATTCGTCCCGACCAGCTTCAGTTTAAGACTGGTGGTTCTCAGATTGACGTGCCGGCGGATGTCTTTACAGCACAGCCCGACACCTGGTACATGATAGCTTTCGTGTACGACGGTAAGAAAAATTACGTATATGTGAATGGCGAACTGGTGGCCGACCGTGAAATCCGTACAGGGCCTTACGGTCTGGTGGGTTTCTGGATTGGCGGTACGAATGAGCTGGTTCGTGAAATCCGTTTCTGGAAGACAGCCCGCACACCCCAGCAGTTGAAGCAGTTCATGTGGAAAACGGTAGACGGAAGTGACGAAAATCTGCTGCTGTATTATCCGTTGAACGGAAAGAAGCGCAACCTTGAAACAGGAGAAATCACCGAGGACGAAACCATGCTTTGGGATTTCAGTAACAATGCCAAACATCTCCCTCTTCCTTCAGGGGCTAAGTTTGACGACAATGATGGAAAAGGCTTTATGTTCCCTTTGGTTGATTAATTATAGGTTTTATTAATGAAGAAAGGCTGTCTCCAACACTCTGGTGTGGAGGCAGCTTTTTATGTGTTATTATAGGGACAAATGATATTTAAATATAGAAAAACTTTTAGTATCTTTAAACAACGGGAAACAACTATCACTCCAAGAGCTCCCGTCTTCTTGTGTTGTGATTTGCTTTCATTTTAGTATCTTTGAACCACTGGAAACAACCTTGTCACGAGCAAATCTGATTGAAGCTATGTTGTGATTTGCTTTCATTTTAGTATCTTTGAACCACTGGAAACAACTCCGTTCGCTTTGGCATGGTGATGGATTTGGTTGTGATTTGCTTTCATTTTAGTATCTTTGAACCACTGGAAACAACTAGATACCAAGAAAGCTGAACAAGAAATTAGTTGTGATTTGCTTTCATTTTAGTATCTTTGAACCACTGGAAACAACGTACAAGCTTCAGACTTAAGAAAGGCAGTTGTTGTGATTTGCTTTCATTTTAGTATCTTTGAACCACTGGAAACAACCACCAGTTCAAGAATCCATTGTGTAGTCGTGTTGTGATTTGCTTTCATTTTAGTATCTTTGAACCACTGGAAACAACTGTAAATTGTGCTTCATTACACTTGATGAAGTTGTGATTTGCTTTCATTTTAGTATCTTTGAACCACTGGAAACAACGATGCTTCATCTTAGTCTTACTAAGCCAAGTTGTGATTTGCTTTCATTTTAGTATCTTTGAACCACTGGAAACAACGCGTAATAACAGAATCAGCTTTATTCCATGTTGTGATTTGCTTTCATTTTAGTATCTTTGAACCACTGGAAACAACCCGCAAAAAGAGTATCAACACAATGAGGGGTTGTGATTTGCTTTCATTTTAGTATCTTTGAACCACTGGAAACAACACATGATGGAAGATGTACGTAAGAGTTTAGTTGTGATTTGCTTTCATTTTAGTATCTTTGAACCACTGGAAACAACATCAAGGAAATTAAAAGAATCAGTAAATCCGTTGTGATTTGCTTTCATTTTAGTATCTTTGAACCACTGGAAACAACAAAAAGATACTTATAATGATGAGTTGCGTAGTTGTGATTTGCTTTCATTTTAGTATCTTTGAACCACTGGAAACAACCTTCTACAGCTTTTAGGTTTTTGCTATTGTGTTGTGATTTGCTTTCATTTTAGTATCTTTGAACCACTGGAAACAACACTTCGATATGTCGTCCTACATCAGTGCGGTTGTGATTTGCTTTCATTTTAGTATCTTTGAACCACTGGAAACAACTCCACCGGCAGCAGACGAAATATAATTAAAGTTGTGATTTGCTTTCATTTTAGTATCTTTGAACCACTGGAAACAACCTCAACGGAGTAGGGAAGGTAAACCGGCAGGTTGTGATTTGCTTTCATTTTAGTATCTTTGAACCACTGGAAACAACTAGAAATGGAAGATTTGATTGAAGACCTGGTTGTGATTTGCTTTCATTTTAGTATCTTTGAACCACTGGAAACAACCGGCATATTATGGGGAGATGCTTCACTATGTTGTGATTTGCTTTCATTTTAGTATCTTTGAACCACTGGAAACAACTATGATGGCTGGCTATATACTCTATTTGTAGTTGTGATTTGCTTTCATTTTAGTATCTTTGAACCACTGGAAACAACTCGTTGATTGTTTTCCCTTGTTTATCAGTAGGTTATAAGAAAATTTAGAAAAAAGAAAAAGTTGTTTCCTGAAATAATAAATCCCATAGTTAATATGGGATTTATTATTTTAAAATATTGCTGTCCGATAAAATCGATTGCATATAAAAAAATACCTCTCGACCATTGTATATTCAATGGTCGAGTCTTGTTTTGTCATTCTAAGCCCCTTCAAAAGATAGACAGCTGATAATCTTCTTTTCCGATCTACGCTTAAGAGCGTTTCCCAGTCTTTCCCGGGTGATTAAACAGACTGTAGAAGTCCACATAATACATAAGCGTAATCCGTATCATGGTTGCAAGCCCGGAGAAACTCCATGAACGTATGAGTTTCTTCTTCATTATCATAAGCAGCAGATTAGCTATAAGAGTTACCCAAATCTGTATCTTGATGGCATTTGCACTTTCTCCATAGAAGTATTTCAGGGGAAAGTTTTGCTTTATCTGCTTGAACAACAGTTCTATCTCCCAGCGTTTGCGGTAAATTTCTATAATCTCGTCCGGATTTGATTTCATGTCGTTTGTGAGCAATGAAACCAGTTTGTGCTTTCGGGTATCGGCATAGGTAATGATACGGGCATGGTGAGTCAGGGTTTCGCCACCCTTCAGTACTTTTGAGAACGTAACATGTTGTATCCGTACTTCCATAAATCCTTCTGTAGTCTGGTACATGCACTCCTCCAGAACAGAGTATTTCAGGTTTCTCTTCATTTTTGTCACATACAGAACTCCTCTCAGCGTGAGTGTTTCCAGCTTCTCATAGTCAATGTATGCGCGGTCCATGGCAATTATGTCTCCTTTGTTCAGTGCTGACGGCCTTAACATGAAGGAATCGTTGGTTGCAGCAGAGGTAAACTTTATATCTGAAGGAACTCCTTCGTTGGCATGTATGACGGTATGTACCTTGATACCTCCTTTCTTTTTTCCGGTCTTGGGATGACGCCCCACGCCCTTGAACAAGAGGTTGGAGAACAAGGTGATGGTAGTGGAATCTATAATCTGAAGACGCTTCATCCAGGCTTTATCCCTGTTCTTGCGGCTGTCCGAGGAAAGTATATTCCTGTATGTAGCGTACAGGTCACGATAGATGGACTCAAATATAATTTCCGGCCGTCGTCTGTTGGCATCGGAAAAAGTACTGCGCGAAGGCATTAACCTGATACCCAAATGACAAAGTTTGCGGGATTCTGCCTGTAGGGAAGCCATTATCTCCCGCAAGGAATCAAAACGCATGATGACCGCATAGAGCATAACAACAAGATGAGTCCAGGCATCGAAACGTTTTACATAGTGCTCTCCACCATATTTACGACTTAACCGAAGGATTGTTGACTTGTCCAGTAATTTTATCACCTGACAATAGAGCGGCTGTCCGCTAAAATGTGTACTTTTGCCCATGATTAGATTTTATTGTTTGGCGACTGAAATCTGTAAGTATTCGGTAAACCACGTATTTTCGTCTCGAACTTCCATCATTAACTTTAC
>OGMQ01001390.1_pt1 | contig 10419 bp, 16 predicted proteins | sample 1573291 | NCBI WGS metagenome assembly OGMQ01 (sample SAMEA2582008, study PRJEB24529) | metagenome | biome: Human gut stool | place: China | collected 2011
TGCTATGTTTTCATTCATTACGCAATGCTAGAGTTCGACTTGGTTCATCATATATCAAAAAGCCTGTATTTTCAAGGTTTTTTTGAATTTCTTATAAATCTATGTTTCGTCTGTTTGCGTCTATATTCCTTTGTTTGTCGTAAAATTTGGCGTAAAATTGGCGTAGAAAAAGCCACGCCCAATAGTAGGGAATGGCTTTGATCTTACATATATTTTTCTAGTTTTTTCATTTCATTTTGCATTCTTTCTATACTGCCATGATTATAAACATTCATAGTCATGCTAATATCACTATGCCCCATGATTCCCTGTAATATTTTGGGATCCATCCCGGCTTCTGCCATTCTCGTACATGCAGTGTGCCGTAATATATGGGCTGTTATATGCGGTAGCAAAATAGGTTCTCTGTGCTCAGCTGCTGCCAGCTTGGACTCCTTTTTATTATACGCGTTGGTAATATTCCGCAGTACATCATTGAAATTAAATGGCAATATTGGCGTACCGTTTGAAGTGATAAAAACAAATCCCTTAATTCCTTCAATTGGTCTTTCCTTTGTCCTCTTTCCAAGAACAAAATCCAATTCTTTCTGCTTTAATAGGCTTTTTCTTGCAATAGCTGTTAATGAGATGTCTCTATTTCCCGAACGGCTTTTCGGTAGCTCAACGTGAAGTTTATAGCCATCTCCAAAATCTCTGTATATCAATTGCCGGCGAACATGAATCAAATTATTTTTTAAATCAATGTCATTCCATGTAAGTCCAATAATTTCACCAATTCGCAAGGCTGTAGACAGGGCAAATGTCAGCATGGGAAGATATACATTATAAGTTTTGCTGTTCTCCACAAAATCAAGCAATATATTTTGCTCTTTTACTGTCAGAGCTTGCCTCTGGCTCGGCTCCACTTTTATCTCCTTCTGACAGCCTTTGCATGGATTCTTTCTTAACATATCCGAATCGACAGCCATCTGAAAAACTGATGACAATAATACGTGGCAAGTCTGAATTGTAGAGCCTTTAAAATTTCGCTTGCTTAGCTCTGCATATAGCTTTTTTACATGAATCTGCTTAATCTGTGATATTTTCATATCACCAAGTATGCTTTGCTTTACACTAATATTCCAGTCATTCTCGTAATTGCACCGGGTTGATTCTCTGATATTTGCTTTACCGTCCATATATATGTTAAATAGCTGATTCAGCGTCATATTTGCAGAATTGGTATTGATACCGTCTTGAATATCCTTTTGTATTTGCTGTTCCTTTTCTCTCAATTCCACCAGGGAAAGCGCGTATACAGTGCCTCTTTTCCCTGTTACTGGTTCAGTCCATCTATAGCAGTATCTTCCGTCTTTCTTGTTCTGGCTTTCGCCATTTCGTAATACACGCCCTTTATTATCCGTTCTCTTCGCTCTCGCCATTCATAACACCTCGTTTCCTATATTGCCTAATAAAGGAAATGGGCAGCAGTTACGCCGCCCTATTCACTTTAACTCCCCTGCTTTTTTTCTTTTTGGTCTTCGTATTCAACCATCGTTTTGACAACTCCATATAGCATAGATATATTTTCTGTTTTTGTAATTTTTTCTATCATCTCAATAATTTCTTTCTTGTAATCCATGCTATTTTTCATTTTGCGTCCCTTCTGTGATAATCTCCTGGTAAACATCAGATACAATAATCCAGATATAACGCAAAACTCTTCTTGACTGGATTTTGTTAAGCAATTCAATAATCTCTTTTCTGTAATCCATATTTACTCCTTCTGTGCCTCTGCTCTTTTTCTGAATCGCATGGTTGCTAAACAATCTGAAAAGCTAAGTATCTTCTTAATTTCATCAGTTTCATTCACACACAAAATATTCCAGATCAAAAAGAATCTCGCCTGGTCTTCTTCTGACATGCTCATAAGCTTTTCTTCTTTGCTTCCGTCCAAAAGAATTTTTGCAACTTCATAAGTTCTTTGCAAGAAATATCTGTTTTTATTCTCCGCTACAATCTCCGCAATTGCTTCTCTACAAGGAACTTGAGTTAATGCACATCTTTCCATTAGTTCTCATCCTCCTGTTTAAGCTCGTATTCATAAGCCGTTTTAGCAGTACCGTACAAAAAACTTAATGTTTCTTTAGAATATATCCTTGATACAAAATTAATAATATCAAGTTGCAGTGTACTAACAGATTTCTGACTGTAGTATAAATCGCAAAGTTCCTCTGTTTCCTTTAATTTTGCTTTTAACTGTTCGATTTCTTCCTGCAAGTCTGTAATGATCTCACTTGCCAACGGCTGATAATTTACATCTTTTGCATTTCCATTCATTGTCATTTCTCCATAAAATTCTTGCTAGGGGCTAACAGGAATGATATACTGCACCTGTAGCCCTGTGATTTGCTTGTTTCCGGGTTACGCGCCCCTGTCGGAGTTGCCGCTCTGGCAAGGGCATTTTTATTAAATTCCTTTTCCACCATGTGTGATCTGAAATAAAATGGTACACATCACACCAGAAAAGAAAATTAATACTGCTTCTGTTGCTGTGAACATCTCTCAAGCTCCTTTCTTTTAGCATGCTCTGCATCCACCAAAGGACGAAGTAAAGTAAGTTCTTGATTAATTTGTTGTAGCTCTCCCTCATATTCTGGCTTCCAGTCATTACCGCTATGACAAATAATAAAAGCTTTTCTGCTTGCCAGTTTAATATATTGCTGCACCTGCTCTGCTGTCATATCGGTTGCACCTGGGATTCCCCGAAAAAGCTCGCCTTATAAGTAGCACCATCTCCCCGGCTTCCCCAAATCAGCGCTGTGCTAAACAATGCCTTGCTTCCGTGAATAACCTCAAATCCAAGTTTTTTCCACCTAGCCCATGTATTAACAGGCTCGGTTATATTTGCCGCTTTTTTGGCTTCTGCAATGCGAGTATTGTTTACTTTCTCAGCCTTTATGGAAAGCCATGCCTTGTGAAGAGATTCAGCAAAACTAATACCCTTTGTTTTACGGTAAATCTTCCAGGCTTTCAACATGACCTTTGATAAATTGTATCTCATATGTACATCTCCTTTCTCTTCTGGGAATCCCGATCAGCCCCGGCAGGTCTTAAACCAATCTCGGCAACTTCTGTGTCTTTGCTTACCCTTACCCGGTGTTGCGTCAGTGTCTTTGGTACATCTTACGATCTCATCATTTTCACTTTTCGCTGTTCTGTTCCCTTGAACTGATTATAGTATAATGCATACGTACACATATATCAATTAGCATTGTTACCAAATATGTGTACGCATATTTTGTTATTTTGTATGTGTACATATATTGTTATTTATGTTATACTTACAGTACAGTGGGAAAGGTATCGCCATATTACCGCCCCTATTTATTTGAAAGAAGGTGTTATTTTGCCATTAACTGAAAGTCAGAAAAAAGCAAATACTAAATATCGCGAAAAAAGTATTAAACGCATTCCCCTTGATGTTCAAAAAGAAAAATATGAAGAAATTAAAATGGCAGCAGAAGCCGCCGGGGAATCTGTAAACGGCTATATCAAAAAAGCTGTAGATCGGCGCATGGAGCAAGACTGCGAACAGTAACCAAGCCTAATAAAGAGAAAAAGGGCTTGAACATTTGTTCTTTTTGTGCTATTTTAGAAATAGGTTAACGCCGTGGAACTTACCGAACTCACCCCACGCGCATAAATCTACACAAAAAGGATAGTTTCACTTCCTAAAATGAACGAATAAAAAGGGCTGCTTTTCGTCTGAGCGGTCTTTTTTATTGCGTTTCTGTGCTATTTGTGCTATAATAATTAATAGATAACGATCACCTTTCTATTAGGCTCTGACTACTCCGCGCACGCAAGAGTAGCCTGGAGCCTTTTTATTTCTTTTGAAATTCCGTCATGGCCAGCCCTTCCCCCGGTACCAGATCACAGCACCGGGAAACGCTCTTAAATCCCCAGTTCGTCAGCAGATGGAAACAAAAAAGCGCGTTCGGAAAGTTCCTTTGCTGCTGTGCTGGCTGGTGTATCCGTAGTATTGTATGTTAGATCAGGGCGCGGCTTCGGGTGCGGTACTCGTTTAGACACAATTCCCGGGGACGGTCTCATAAATGCCACTTGTGGCTGCAAATCTTTCTCTGATGGACACATTTTCTCAGAATAAGCCCTTGCATATGCGGACGCTTCGCTTGGTTTCTTTTCCGGTAGATCATCGGTATGAATCATCTTTTGGAGCTGTTCTATAGCGGCTCCGATAGTCTCTCCGTGTCCGGTATCCTGAGCTTTTGCAACAGCTTTTTTTATTCTTGAAAGATTGCTCGTTGTGGCTAGTTCATACTTTTTCCCATACTCATCAAGAAATTTTCCGTCAGACATAAAATAGTATTTACTCTCATCAATCTGCATGTCCGCTCTGTACCCAGCTGTTCCATTGTAATTCCGGTAAAACCCCACCATTTTTTCAGCAGCTTCATAAAGCACAGATTTAGCCTTTTCCGGGTCTGGCATAGTCAATGATATACCAGATTCTTCTGCAATTTCCGACAGTTTCCGCGCACAAATAGAACTGCCAGACGAAAGAACCTTTTCACCTAATTCGCGAAGTTCGGCAGCAGTCAGCCCCATTCCTGAGCTAGAGACAGCGTTTAAGGTTGCTAACAGTTCAGTGTCAATTGTAGCAGTCATACCGCCCTGTTGTCCCTCTAGCCTCTTAACTGTATTATTCAGCTGATTAATTGCGTCCAGTCTGGCTTTTTCTATTGTAATCTCGTAATTTTTCTCTTCTTCATGCAGGAATTGGGGAATTTTCCCGGGCGCGTAAACGTCCCGGATTTCCTTTTTTTTCTTCTCATGTGCAGCTCTGATCTGCTGCATTTTCGCTGTATTTACTCTAAATTCTTCTTTTAAAATATCAAACATAGTCAATTCTCCTTCTTTTCTTGCGGAATAACTTCTATTATAACTGCGCCAAGCTGCGCACAGCCAAAACCTCGAACAGTTCCCAATTGAACCTTAACTTTGTCTCCAACATTGACAACTTTATCTTTCGGGCATTTAATTGTAGCAGCCTTTCCACCAAAATTAATAGTCAATCGTTCAACGACATACGGCTAATTGCGCTTATTTATGCCCGATTGCGCTGTTTTTCCAATAACTTCAAAGATTTTATTTTCTTCCATTTTTTTAATCCTTTCTTCAACTCGTCCACCTGGTCGGCGGCACAATAAACTTTTGACGTTTCGGCTCCGAAATGATGTATTGTGAAATGTCCTCGCCCTGCTCTATCAACTGTGCTTTCGCTTCTTCAATTCGCTCGACAGCTTCTTCCTCTGAAATCTCTAGCATTTCCGCTATATCTCGCTGCGAAAACAATTCTTGTGTGTGAAATTGCTCGGATAGCATCATACGACATCCATTAAATACGGCACCGATTGTTAAATCATAATTTTCAATGCCGCTCCGCATGAGTCGGACTATCTCACGCCGATCAATTCCGAACCTCGCATAAGTTGCCATCAGTTTGTCAGCCGCTTGTTCAATCGTCATTTTTCTCGCTTCCTTTCTGCCTAATAAATGCACAGGCTTGTTTTAATCTCTGTTAATTGGTTGCTTATTTCGTCCTAAAATCAGCTTTTAAACATTCAATGGTAATTGTCCATCATAACAGCAAAAACCGAAATTTGAACGTTTAATGCTTACTATTGTGTAGGTTGTAGGGGTGTCCGTAGCAGATACCCCCTTTTTTGTTTTTTGAAAAATTTTGAGGGGCTTGATATTGAGGAGCCCTTTTTATTTGCTTGAATGGAAGGGTAGGTTATTCAGCCCATGACGAACCACACATATACCCCTCCGGGGGCGTTCCTGCTGCCTGTTCATAGCTGATTTTTCAGCCATGAAAATGTATTGCTTTTCTCTGAATAAATCATTCTCATGACTCGAAACGCCCTATTTATAAGGCTTTGTGCCATCTGTCACGCACGATTATGACAATATTTGTGACAATCTGGCAGCAGAACACACAGGATCATGCTAATCGCCCTGATCTACAAGCTACAAATCATAAGCTCAAAGATTGACCGCAAGGCTTTAGCATTCGTCACCAAGGACGAGGAAACCAACCATTCTGACGAGGTTCGGAAGATTATTCCGAATGGTTCTACTGCCTTTTTTTATGTGTCAAGGTGTGTCGTTTTTTTTATCCGTGATGCCATGCGTGCAAATTGTCTTTTTTTAATGTGTCGGAGTATTCGGGCAGGTTTCTTTTTTATCCGTTATGCCATGCCCTGTTTTCTTGTTTGCTTCAATCGTTTCTTGGCTCCACTTCATAAACCCATTATCAAGCCTATGCTTTCCCGGTTCTGCCCTAATTTTTTTCATCCTTGCTCCTTTCTTCCAATTCCGCGCAAACCGCCAACAGTAGCGATTCCGCAAACTTTTGTTCTGGTTCTCCCCGGTATTTTTCATCAAGTTGCTCGCACGCTTGGTCAAGCTCCTGCCACTTCTGCTCGTCCTGTTGCCGGATGCCATGATATTTTTTGTGCAAATTCCAAACGGCTGTCCAAACATCAAAATATTGTTCCTTAAAGTTCAATGTTCTCCTTTCCTCAACATAGTGTCGAACCTTTACAATAAGGCCTAATAAGAAGAAATCCCTTGCTTACTCCTTATTCGGCGTACTTACTCCACCACATGTCACTGACAGTACAGCTAAATGGATGAGTAAGCGTCAAACCCAGTGTTTATGCGGTTTCTGCTTACTCATCATGGTGGGGTAGTAAGCATTTCACTTTTTCCTTTACTACCCCAAGGTGCGGAGTAAGTAAAAGTATTGATTTTAAAGGTTTTTTTGCTTATTCCCCCATCAAAAACCTCCCTTAGTGAGAAGTGCTGAGTAAATAACTGTAAAATACCTTTGAATTTCCAAAACCTTCTGCTTCGCTACTAAGCAATTTCTTTTTGCGTAGTTCAGTTTTCGCGCGACTTAAAGTATTTTTACTAATGCCTGCGCTTTCTGCTGCTTCGTCCAGTTCAGAAGTTGGCTTTTTGCCATTTCTAAGAAAATCAATTATAAACTTCTCCGCATCTGCTCTCTGTGGTGCTTGCCGCCGTTCATAATCTCGTTCACTAACGAAATCTGCATCTTTCTTGTCTGAAAATCCTACAAATTCCGCGCCATTTTCAGTAATATTAAATAGTACCGTTTGTGCTAATGGAGCATAATTGTTTTTCTCTTGGCTTAGATATCGTTCACTGCTTCCTGTAATAGTTCCAACAATCATCACTGATCTAGCAATGTCCCAAACGTCCGCGGAATCTGCTATTCGATTTCGTCCAAACACTCCCTGTTTTTTGTTGGTGTGAACAACAATTAGGCTTGTTACGCCAAACTCTTCACCAATTCCAATTAAAGGACTTAAGCAAGCTCGCATTGCGTTTCGCTGTCCCATTTGCATATCGACAGGAACAAAGGCCTGTAACGGATCAAAGACAACTAGGGTTGGTTTTACGTCCTCAATCAAACTTTTCAATAATTCTGAATTGAATTTGATTTCCGAAAACCTTTCATTTTTCAAATCCACCGAAAAAATATTATTGAAATTTGCTCCTGCTTTTCTAAGTCTTGCTTTTAGAGTGTATTCCAAAGAATCTTCCGAGGAAAAAAATAGTACTCTCTGCGGCTCCGCTTGAAAAAACTCTTTCGGCGTTTCATCAAAAAACACTTGCTTCCCAGAACTAATTGCAGCTGCCAAAGCGCACCAAGCATTTGTTTTTCCACTACCACCATCGCCAGCCAGAATAATAATCTGACCTTTTGGCATACGTTGTGGAACTAACCAAGATGCCTCTTTTTCAGTTATATCGTTTAAATTGACAAGTAAATTCTCTTTTTCTGCCATTTGTAAATCACCTTGTCTTGGCTCTCATATGGCGCTCTTGACCACCTTTCTAATTTTTAATATATCCCACACAGCAAATCTAGCAGTCCCCGGGCTGCAGTTAACCGATTCTGACAAGTGCACCACATCCATGACAACGGTCTGCAATGTTCGCCTTCAAGAATTGCCTGGTAAAGTTGACACTCGCTTTTCAGTGTATCAACTTCCATTCTCCAGCGCTTTTTTTCTTGTTTCTTGGCTTCAATCTGCTGCCGCCTGGCTTCTTCCTGTTTGCGTATCAAATCCCGGCTATGTGCCTTATCGGGCGTATTTAACCCGAAACATTCCCGGATTTGTTTTAAAGCCGTCCAGGAATCAACTCCCCTAACGTGCGACCACAAACGGATTACATCGCCGCCGCAACCCCTGCCAAAATCATAGAAGCTTTGTGTTGCCGAATAAATGCGGATACTCGCCGTTCTTTCGGATGGAAACTTATACAAATGCCCCTGTTTCTCAAGTAAATATCTTGCCACGCTTTCAATGCCTACCTGCTGTGCTACTGTTTCAAAATCCTCTCTCGTTGCTCAACCACTCCTTTCATTTGATTTTTTTTCGTATTATTTAATTGAATTTTCATCTACCAGATTCGACAGTTTCATCATATGTATTAGATGCACCTGTTTAATGTGCTTAATTATCTTTCGTAGAAATGTGTTAGTTGGTTTTGTAAACAGAATCAATGTATCTGTAAAGTACTGGCATATCAATTCTTACAGTTCGCCCAACTCGAATAACCGCGTTGGCTTCTGTAGCAACCTTCATAAGAGTGTTTCTGCTCCAATTAGTATCGGAACAAGCTTCTTGTACTCTCTGTAGTTTTGCCTTTCTGTTTATTACTGCTGCATTCATTGTCAACCCTCCTTGCATAATTTATTGTGAAACATCCTGCGCGCTGGCTTTTCATCTATTGATATTGTATCTCATATGTAGTATAATGTCACTACACTAAAATATACACAGGAGGTTTTATATTTGATAAGTAAGGGTATTTTTATTACACGTTTTAAGAATTTATGTAAACTTAAAAAGAAGACTCAAGCAGAAATTGCTGAAACTTTAGGAATAAGTACTAACGGATTAAAGCATTATATGCGAAAAACAAATAATACTTTTCCTCCTATAGAATACCTAGATTTAATGGCAAAGGAATTTGATGTTGATATTGCTTATCTTATTGGTGAAATAGATGTTCCTAAACATAATATGTTAACAATTTCTGATACTACTGGACTAAATAGTAAAGACAAGGACATGAATATGCGTGCTGAAATGGCAAAAACATATAATAATAAAGATATAGAATATCAAATAGAACAGTATCTTGATAAAACATATGCGCTTGATCTTATTACTCGAAATTCTCAAGATTTTTCTCAAGATTTTTGCACTATGATGGATTTTCTAGCTAATTCAAATAAAATTCTTGAATTAGCACACTTAATTTATAATCTACTGTTTAATTCTGTAGAAAATAGCACTGTTATAATTAAGACGGAAACGCCTGTTCTTATCGATTCATGTTACACGTATGCCTATAGAACAGAAATTGTCGATAAGAAAATATTAAAAAATCGAATAGTATATTTATTCGATGAAATATTAACTGATGAGATTGACCGTTACGATTCTCATGGAGTTGATCCGAATTTGGCTCAAAATATGATTCAGCAATTATTTGAATTTATTGAAAAAAACTACTTTAATATTCCTAGAAAAAAATTAATAAAAATTATTGATCGACGACTTGAAGAAATTCGAGAAATTGATTTTTCCAGTATTATTTTAGGTTATTCACCTGAAAAAATTCTTGAAGGCTTTTTAATAAAACTTGCTGACCTTTATAATTATCAATTATCATCTGAATTTCTAAAAAAATATGAAAAAGAAATAGTCCATCCTGTTTCTTACTATATGGATGACTTTCACTTTTATAGCAATAGAAAAAAGAATTACTTTTAATTTTCTATATTGAATCATTTTCTCCTGTTCCATTTTGTTCTAACCCATGCTATACTAGCTATGTTGTCCAACCGATACCCGGCAACGGGAGGAGGTGATCTACATGGAAATTGCAATCTCTTTTCTTGTCTCCTGCATGGCTGGTGTAGCTTGCCACTTCATCATCAAATGGTTAGACGGCGACAAGTAGGGCAACACTGACCTGGTGGTTTCTTGTCCACTATAAATAAACAAGAAGAAGCCCCCAGTATTCGCAGTACTGAGGGCTTCACTCTTTTTTGTCCACATGGACTTGCAATCTCTTTTGCCTACGGCAATTATAGCATATGCAAATCTTGAAATCAATATACCAACTTACTTGAAATCTAAGAAATTTTCCGCTGTTTGTCGTAAAATTGGCATAAAACTGTATTTTGCTAGTTTTCTATATGTTTCTAAATACTGTAAAATCAATGGTTGCAAGCATTCACACAATAAATATGCTATGTTTTCATTCATTACGCAATGCTAGAGTTCGACTTGGTTCATCATATAT
>OGMQ01001403.1_pt1 | contig 10354 bp, 18 predicted proteins | sample 1573291 | NCBI WGS metagenome assembly OGMQ01 (sample SAMEA2582008, study PRJEB24529) | metagenome | biome: Human gut stool | place: China | collected 2011
AGTTCTGCGCGAAAGTTTACTGATGGCGATGTGTATCCGCGACATGATGCAAGGCAACAGCAAACTGGCCGATATTGGTCGCGTGGAAGAATCACTTGGCTACAACGCCATCGCTGCGGGCTTCCAGGGGCAACGTCACTGGACCGATCAATATCCCAATGGTGACACCGCCGAAGCGATCCTTAACAGTTCATTTGACTGGAATGGCGTGCGCGAACCCTTTGTCGTGGCGACCGAAAACGACAGTCTTAACGGCGTGGCAATGCTAATGGGTCACCAGCTCACCGGCACCGCTCAGGTATTTGCCGATGTGCGTACCTACTGGTCACCAGAAGCAATTGAGCGTGTAACGGGGCATAAACTGGATGGACTGGCAGAACACGGCATCATCCATTTGATCAACTCCGGTTCTGCTGCGCTGGACGGTTCCTGTAAACAACGCGACAGCGAAGGTAACCCGACGATGAAGCCACACTGGGAAATCTCTCAGCAAGAGGCTGACGCTTGCCCTTTGCGCCGTCTTTGCCCGGCGTCCCAGTCTCTCCGCGTGACGGCTTGCCGGTATCGGTCGCGCCGAGAAACCAATTGCCGTTTGGCCCGATCGTCGGTGTGATGCCGTCCGCACCAGCAGCCCCCGGTTTGCCATCTGCGCCATCCTCGACCGTGGCAATGGCCGCCCCGTCCACGTTGATTGTCGTTGTCTTGCCGGACTTAGTGGCCGTTACCACCGGGCTGTGGCCGTCTTTGCCGGGCGCGCCTGTGGGGCCGTCTTTTCCCGGCGCGCCGTCAGCGCCCTTGAGGTCTGCCACGGCGATCAAATTTTGCCACGTGCTGCCGCCGTCCGCGCTGTACTGGATATAGCCGTCCGCCACGCGCAAGTCCATGCTGCCAGCGCCGCCACTTGCGGCAGCTTCGTTGATGGCCGCGACAAGATTTTCCTTCGCCTCCGTCGTCAGGTCGGCAATGTCACCAATCTGTTTTTGCAGGTCGTCCAAAGTCTTCTGGTCTACAGGTGTAAACACATAGTCGGCTGGTTTGTTTCGCTTGTGTACCTTAAAAGCCTTTTCGATTTTGGTGTAACCGTCTTCGGCACTTCCAGCCCACGCAAAAACAACCAGCGGCGCGAATGATTGCAAAAGCTGATCTGGGATAATTGCAAAACCGTCAGACACATCAACGTCAATCGTGCGCCCATAAAAACGGTTTTGATAATGCACCTGCTTGATGCTTTCATCGTCGATTACGACTTTTCTGCCAGTGTCCCACTGATACAGTTCTCCACGTCCGTCCGCGATTTTAATTGTCGCCATTAACGCTCACCTCGTCTTCGCTTTCCGGTTCAAATCTCTCGGTTTCCTCGTTCCTCTTACGCTTGATAATCTCGTCGGCCTGCTCTCCGAGGCCGAGAATAAAGCAAAGCTGCTCCGTCACAGTTTCATCATCGAGATATTCGGCCGCTGACAAAATCATGTTGATTTCTTCGCTTTGATTGATAATTTTCGAACGCTTGAAACTCACTTCGTCTTCAATCCCCGCGATCGCAAGAATTTTTTGCACGAAATCAATCACGCAATATTCGTACATATCCGCCTTGCTATCAAGCGGCTGATAAGCTGCGCGAATTTCAGTTGCCGTTTTTGCCGCGGCTGACAAATCGGCAACGTTCAGGCACTGAAAATCTTCGTACAACCTTGTTTTGATTGTGGAAATCGCCGTGTCGGAAGCCTGAAACGGTGTTTCAACCGTGTGTGCTTCGACCTTTGCTCCACCACTACCGTCACCATCAACGTGGGCAACATGGACGGTTTTCATGCGCTCGATGAATTTTTGATCGTCCTCATCGTCCATGCCACCGCAGTTTGTGATTGCCCAGTAAATGTAATTTCCCTCGTCCACATTGTTGACAAGGTTACTATTCAGCAGGTCAAAGGCATCAAGCGTTCCCTGCCGTCCAACAAGCTCTGACTGCTTTTTGTCGTTACCATAAAGCGGGACAATCGGGAACGCCGGATAATTATCGCCTTCAAACACTTCGGTGTTGTCCGCAGCGTCCTTCGCATCTCCACGACGTTTAATGATATAAGGCCGCTTCCCACCATCATCGGCGGATTTGATTTCCGCTCCATTCTGCGCGACGTAATCCGTGTATCCATCGATTTCATACAGTGTCGCTCTGAGCGGCTTATCTTCCGCCACCTGCCACCAGCGGATGCCAGCTTTCAACGCGCCGTCCATTTCGTCATACAGCGGCACAAATTCTGTCAGCGAGAACACATCCAAATGGTCATAATTCCAAAAGCCGAAAGATACGCCGCCGATAAGCGCCTCTTTACCGGCCTTTTGCAACTGACTATCAAATTCATAGCGATTGCTATGCATTTCTTTATCGCCGCCGGAAAGCCGCTGTTTCGTATCGTCCTTGCCGAACATCGCGCCATTGCCAAGAAGATACTGGTTTTCCTGTGTTACTGCGAAATTAAAAAAGTTTGATGCGATCTTGTGGTTCGCGCTCCATGCGTCCGCGTGTGCCTTACCACGAAGATCATAAAGCACTTTCTGATAATGCATGATTTTTGGGTTCAATCCGCGATAGTACTGCTCCGCCAGCGATGCAGTTTTATACGCAAAGCTGCTTTTGTGCTCCCCGATCGCCGCCAGAATGAAACCCATCCGCGCCGCTTCATTATCGCCGAGCGCGGTCAAGTCCTGATACGCCTTTATGTTTACCACCCCGTTAACTCAAAATGGATTGATATTTTTCTACCGTGCTATTTTTCCTCCACAGCCGCCGCACCTGGCTTGCCACGCTATCCGGTGCATCATCGTGTTCAGCGTTTTCGTTGTAATCGCAAATTTGGTCGATAAATTCTTTATCAGTCCCGCTGACGAAATAAACGTTGTTCCATTCAGCTTTCAGATACGATGTGATTTTCAAAAACTTGTTCATATTCTCGTGGTAGGTAACAGCACGTTCACCACGCTTGCGCAGTTCTTTCGCCAAATATCCTTTATCGCCGTTGTCCTCGCAGTAAATTCTACCAGCATTGAAGCGCTTGCGCAAGCCCTGTATCTCGTCGAGGCAGTCATCTACGTGTTTACGCCACAAGCGCCCGTAAAAATAGTAATTGCCATTGCGCTTTGACACGATGGTAAATGCGGTATAATCTTCGCCGCCATATGCAGCGTCGATATGGCAATCGCCCTGTTCAACCAGCGCTGTGTCACAATCTGTGCGCGGGTTGGAAAAAATAACGTCCTCTTCTGCTACATGACGTAATTCGTAGTTCGCGGCGAACAGAGACGCGGTCATGCTTGCCTTAATTTGCTCCAAATCTTCAGGCGGGATAAGCCCGGTTTGATAGCAATCAAAGCGCTCGATGTTAGGCATCAAAGTAAAAGCATCGTCTTTACTCCACGGAGTTCCCGTGTTATAGATTCTTCCGCCTCGGTTTCGGATGTTTTGCAATTCTTGATACACCAGTTTCGTCCGGTCTCGCTCCGCGCGAGAAATGCGGTCGTTAACGTTGACAATATCATCCGTAAAAACGCAATCAAAGTGTTTGCCAGTCAAGCTAGCTTGCGTACCAATACCGACAAGCTGGGATGTGCCCTTGATGTCTGTCGCAAGGTTTGTGTTGATCTCTGTCGCGGAAGAAACGGTCAACCGGAGTGGCGTGCCATAAATCACCTGCACGAAATAAAGCGTGTGGGGGTCAAGCAAAATTTTTTGAACCTGCTTGATAACCTCCTTCACGTCCGTGTCGGTTTTTCGCATGAATAACGTCTTTTTGCGCGGCATTAGAATGATGATGATAGCCAGCGCGATGGACACGCAGGTCGTTTTATAGCTACCACGGTGTGCTTGCAGTGTCTTATCTTCTTTGCCACGCACCATGTCGATAATCCAGCCGTTATGCAGCTCGGTCAGCTTCGTAAACCCAAGCATATGCGCGAAAAGATAAGGTTTTTCCAGCAGAAAATTAACCGCTTGCTCCCGTGTCATTTACCATCTTCTCCACTTCGTCAATCACGCTTTTGTCCACATCTGCAAACATGACTTTATCAACCGGCTTTTCCCCCGCCGTGTCTCGCAGGACTTCAAACGCCTTGATGTCTCCACTCATCGCCTTTTTCATCAGCATTGCCGACAGCATTTCAGAACCGGATTTTTTCCCTTGCGAAGTGCTATATTCCATCTGCATCAGCTCTTGCAGACATTCTCGTAGCAATTTTTTTTTGCGTCGAGCCTCTCTGGATGCAACGCCGCCTTTCTTGGCTTCTTCTTGGGTAAATTTATGTTCACACGGCCTTAAATTCTGCTCATTCGCCATTTATCTCACTTCGCTTTTTAATATATTGACAAACCATTTTTTAGTTGCTATAATAATACCAAAATATGCGGAGGTAGTCTATTGTTAAAACACCATACATCCGTATGGAATAGGCGGTTCAATTCCGACCCCTCCGCTCCATTGAAGCAACTCGTTTATTCGGGTTGCTTTTTATTATGCCTTTCAGCTTGCGTTACCTTTTTCCCCTTATACATTCCAGCGCCCATTTCATCGATTTTGGAAAATGGAATGATCGGAACGAGAAGCCGATCCCTATATGTTGAATCGATAAAATAGATATACCGAAACATCTTCCCATCAAGAATTTCCCCGCCAAACTTCTCAACGCACTTTTCCATCGTTAAGTTTTTACCATGCGTTTCTTGGAGAATATACCTTGACAAAGCACTGCGTTTGTTTTGCACTTTCATTCTGTGGGCAACGTCCCCGCCGTTTATTTTCACGAGGTAATCAGGAAGCTTCCACATTGAGCCGCTTGAATAACCCGTCAAGATAAACCCACTTGCGCGGTAGATTGTTCCGTCACCGCATTGGCAACCATCAGCAAACGAAATGACCCATTTGATTTGAGGCGCGTTTTTTCTGATTAGCTTCATCGCAATCGCAATCGCCCGGCTCTCACTATTACGCGGCAGCACATCATCAAACGCCATACGGTTCAATTCGATGAATTCGTTCCACCCGGTTCCCTCAACAAGCCCCTGTATTTTTGACTTATCCAAAGACGGGCCAAAGGACATGACGCCGTGAAGTCTGCCTTCGTAAAACACGCCGAAATGCAAATTGCTGTTATTCACAACCTTGCCACTATAATGGTGCGTTTTCACAAACGGAACGGCAACCTTGCTCGGAATAACTTTTACAATCAATTCCTTTGCGCTGCCCATTGCCGTATCACCTCATACAATGCGTTCCCATTTTCGTTGGCATTACCAAATGTTTCAGATACATTATCTTTCACAATGCTAATTGCGTATTCAATCAATTCCTTTTGCTGTTGGTGTAGGGTAAATGTCATTTGGCAGATTTCTGGTTTATCGCCATCTGGCAACGAAAATTCATCGCCAAATTCATCTGGTGAATAATCTTCTCCATCGGCTTGCAAGCCAAAATCAAAATCAAAATCAAAATCGCTCAAATCCAACTCCGGCAGTTCATCTTTCAGCAGATCAAAGTCCCAATCGCTCTCGTTGCTCTTATTATCTACCAGCCGCAGAGCGTTCACCTGCTCCGGCGTCAGATCATCCACACAGACACACGGCACTTCTTTCATGCCAAGTTTCTTTGCCGCCAGAGCACGACAGTGGCCGATAACAATCACACCGTCGCGGTCAATCACAATCGGCTGCACAAAGCCGTATTGCTTGATACTTTCCGCAACATTTGCAATCTGGGTCTTATCATGCTTTTTCGCATTTTTATCATACGGTGTAATTTCGCGGAGTTTCTTATACACAACGTTCAATTTCATCGCCTCCTAATAAATTATATCATGTTTTCCCGGCGTAAGCAACAAGAAGCCGCCTGCCAAAAGACAGACGGCAAAAATTATAGATTGTAAAATGCGTTGTAAAGCTCGTCGGCGTTTTTAAGCGTGCGATGGGATTTATATGCCTCCGACGCTTTTTTGATTCGATCGTTCAGAGCAAGCGCACTTCGCTCTAAAAACTCAACTTCGCTCTTATCGCTTTTATAGGCGCGAGAAAGCTGCTTTTTTAGCTCTACACCGGTTTTCCTATCGATAACCCCATTATGATACGCCTTGTAAATAATCCGCAGAGCGGTATAAAAACAAGCGTCTGCGATGTCAAGGCCTCTCTGCATATCTTCGTCATTCATCGCAGCGCGTTCAAACGGGAATTCAGTCGGCATCGTCTTCGCCGTCCTTGAGCCACGAGAGCCAGCATTTCTTGCAATCTTCGCCCGCGCCAAAACATCCATCGTTCCTATTAAACCCAATAGGCGGACATGATTCTTTGATTAGCGCCACAAGTTTATCCGTAGGAATATAAACATAAGAGTGATTATTCATGCTTATCCTCGCTTTTTTTAGAGAGCCATTTCAGCCAGCAAGTGCGGCAAGTGTCTACAACAGAGCCGTTATACGGCCCATAATACACGTCGTCATCTAAAAGCATACAATAGTCGTCTGAATTGCATGGCCGCAAATCATTGGGACAAGCATCTATTGCCAACCGAGTTAACTTTTCTTCGTTTATATCGAAAATCATAACAACATACCTCTTTCCTTATATTTCACATTACACGTTGCTTTCTTCACCTTCTTCATCTTCGTATTCGTCAAGGGCATCTTTTACCATGCCAATGTTGGCAATAACCATTCGCACAAACGCTTCGGCCAGCAAATGGCACGCAATGTTAGCCAGATCTTCGGGCGACGCATTTGCATATGCAACACACGTTGTACCATCTTCCAGCAGCCCGCACAGAACTGCATTCTGCGCTTTGCCTTCTGTCAGTTTTCTGATTCCATCTTCCAAAATTTCCGCATATGGAATTTTATCGTTCATTTCGCGCTTCATCCTTTCGATCGCCGAGATAGCAAAATCCATTCGGCGGCATATCCGTGTTCAGCATCTTGCACCATTCCCGGCTTTCGCGCTCGTTCTTGCCGGATACCCAATACAGACAGTTTTCACATCTGACAACCGGCACGGTTTCAACAACGTCTGCTTCGCCGCCGTCCTTTTTTCTGCCGTATCCGCAAAAATGTTGCGGCCATACAGGAAGGCGGCAGTCTTCTGACACCTCGCAGTTTGTGCAGATCAAGACCCCGTCGGCCAGATAAATGCTTTCGTGCTGGGTTAGCTCCCGCGCGCTTTCGCAGTCCATGTACCGCGTGACTTCAACGGCGTCCCAAGTCTGCGCCTGTTTCAGCACCCGCCGGGCACTGTCCTTGTACGGCAGATCGTCCGGCAGGCTGCGCAGCACGGCATCCGCGTCAATCAAGCGCATCGCTATCACCGTCCATCCTCGCGCCGTAGCTGCAAAAATCGTTGCTGCCCACATTGCGTCTATTGCTCGGTGCGTGCATATTGTGACAGGTCAGCGTACCCGGCTTCCCATACCGCTGGGTAAGCTCTGACGGCAATGTGCTGTGCTTGCAGTCTTTGCACCGCACCACCGGCGCAACGTCGGCGGCGTGGAGATCATGCAAAACGCAGATTGCCTTTGCCCATGTGCGGCGGTTTTTGTCCTTGTCATTTGCCGCGGCGACCGTCAGTGCTTTATCCAGCGCTTTCCGCTCGATGTATTCAGGTTCCATTGTCCAGCCTCTCTTTCAGCCGCTCTACCTTGCGCCTGCGCTCATTGCGCACATCATCTGCGCAGCAAAACAGCATCTTCATTTGCTCGAGCACGATCTCCACGTCGGCTATCTCCTCGGCGATGTTTGCCAGCGAGTATTTGCCGCGCAGGTACTTGCACAGTTCCTTTTGCAGCTCGCTCATTTCCTCAAACACCATCGCAATCTGTGGGGCGGATCCATAGGTGTACAGCGCTCTCTGCAGCACTTCCGTTTCGTTTATGTATTCAGCCATCACTTACCCTCCCTTTCAGTTTGATTCCGTTCAGCTTGTCCCACTCTTTTCCCGCAGACCTGGCTTTCTCCCATTCTGCTTGCGCTCGCTTGACAACGTCCAGCGGAATATTCGTAATGGATTGCCCGTCATAAGGCCGGAGGAGCTCAAAATATGCCTCGGTGTGTCTTCTCTCTTCGTCAATCAGCTTTCGGCATCTTGCGTAATGGGCATCGTTCCGCTGCATTTCGATGCGTCCCAGCGCACGATCCAAATAATATTCGTTAGCCGCTTCCGCCAACATTTCCACCACTTGCAGCAGTTCCGCCTTCGTCAGATCACTTGGCTTCAGCATTTTCCACCTCCGGCGGCTACAGCCGCTTCGCGCTCGATGTATTCAGCCATTGTCGTTCTCCTCCACATCGAACCACTTCCGCAATTTATAAGCGCATGAAACGCACAGCTCGTATTCCTCGGCGTTTGCGTTTACCTTAACCCGCCGCATACCGGCACAGGTGGGAGTTGCACGGGTTGATTTCCGCTCCGCATCGGTCACACACTCTCTTGATCGCCATTGTCAGCACCTTCCTTTTCACAAGCTGGTTGATAGCAGTTAAACAATACATCGTCAGTGTCGCACATGCAGCACGGTTTACCGTCGCAAGCGCTTGGCGGGTAAAATACACAAGTATCGCACCCCATCACTCCACCCCCTGCATCCAGAACTCGCGGCGGCAATCCTGGCACGAAAGACGTGTTAGATTACCACAATTTCTTCCTCCTCGTTCTCTGTATCTGACGTCGATGATCGCCGGGCACACGTCAAGGACACAAACGTCGTCCACCCTGGCAGTCGGGCACATATTAAGAAACTCGCTTTGCCGTGTCTTGCGCGGATGCTCTTGCGACCACTTCTCCACCACCGCAACTGTTTTTTCAAAAATCTCATTGGCGTTATCACATTTGTTTCCGTGATACTGACACTTTGTGCAATCATTGGACGATTTGCACATCCGTCTGAACTCACTGAAAAATTCTGCCGCGTCCATACTCACACCTCCGCATCCTGCATCGCCTGTTGCATAAAACTCAGCTGCTGCCGCAAGTCGTCGATCGTGCGTTCCTGCCGCGCCATCTCGGCGGAAAACGCCAGCGCCTTGCGCCGCTCGTTGCAGAGCACGGTTTCCGCTTTCTCGCGCTGCTCGTGCTCCTGCTCGGCGTAGTCGCACAATCTGCTGACAGCGTAGCGCGCTGCCGGCGAAAAATCTGTGCTTGAGCGCGGCCGGTTCAGCAGATCGCGTACGCTTTCCACAGCGGGTGCGCCGTTATCATGTCTAGTTTTCATGTTTTTACCCCTCCAAATCTCTTTTTCGTCACGGCGATCGGAAACTCTTCGATTTCGCTTGCCCAGATCGCCGTCCCAGCGCCGTGTACATTCTCCCAGCACAACGGGAAGCCGCCGATGCCGTCGAACAGGCTGCCGAGCGTCGCGTCTTCCGGAAGATAGGCCGCCATACGGCCGAACATCCAGCGCCAGAACGGCAGCGCGATGCTGTTGCCGAGCGCCTTGTACCGTGCGCTGTCGGAGGTCTTGCGCTTCTTGCCGGTGCTGTCGGTGTAATCGCCGCTGACCGTCCAGCCGTCCGGATAGCCCTGCAGCCGCTCACATTCCAGCGGCGTCAGACGGCGGACGGTCAGCGCGCCGCGTGCTGGGCTTACGTACATCACCGCTTGCGCGTCGTGCATCGTAGTCAGCGTTTGCGCCCGCTCCGTTACCATCCCCTGTGCTTCGTTCGCCTGCCCGTTCCCGATACCATACGTCAGTGGCACTTGATCCCCGCCTGTTCCCATTCGCGCTTGCAGACACGGCGCGGTCTCTCCGCATTCGCGGGTCACATCGCAGGCGTGCGTCATATCAAAGGCCTGCTGCACCACGGCGATCCCACCCTGATTGCAAGCCGGATTTCCTCCGTTGAGGTCCAGCGTCCGACTGGTTTCTGCTTTGTAGACGCCGCTGTGCGGGTTCGATGATTTCATACTGTTGCTGGCGTAAGAGCAGATGCCGTATGCTGCAGGTGCAACCACAGCGGGCTTATTCCCGCCGCACTCGGCGTTCAGTGTAGGGGCTTCCGTCCGCTCTTGCGGTGAGACTTCTTGCGACTGCCGGGTTAACGCCGCTTTCAGCATTTCCGGCAGGTCTTTCCCCCGCCTCGCCGCGCGGTTCAAGATCCCCTGACACGTCCGTGCGCTCAAACAGTATTTCGTGTGCGGTGTCGCCTCCAAAATCTGCGACAAGCGCGATTCTACGACGACGCTGGGGCACTCCCCAGTATTGCGCGTCGTGTACTCGCCAAGCCACGCTCCATCGTCCGTCCACGTCGCGGTAGCCGCCCCAGGTAGGCCAGCCTTTTGCAGGCACTTCAATACCGGGGGCTTCCGGTTCGACGATGCGGATCGTCTCTT
>OGMQ01001423.1_pt1 | contig 10242 bp, 8 predicted proteins | sample 1573291 | NCBI WGS metagenome assembly OGMQ01 (sample SAMEA2582008, study PRJEB24529) | metagenome | biome: Human gut stool | place: China | collected 2011
CATAGAAAGTATAGAGGAAGTGGCTGAAGTAATTGAAGAGAAAACTGAAATTGCTGAAGAAAAATTGATGGAGACGGCTGAAGAAGAAGTGATTCAGACTGTTGAGGAAACCGTAGAGGATATAAAAGAAGAACCAGTTTCGGAAGAAACGCCTTCTGTTTATCAGGCTGAATCGGCTCTTCCGTCCGAGGAAGAAGATTTAGTGCCTACTTATGAGGTTCCTGAGCCTCCATCACCTCCTGTGAATAAAGCAGGCAGTTCCACCATGAAGTTTTTTATCGGAATTGTAGTGCTTGTAGTATTATTGTGTGTAGGTGCTGTTACTTTTATGTATTATCCGGATTTATTTGACAGAATATCTCCACCGCCAACAGAGAAAGTTGCTGATGAAAAGGTGGAGAAGCCGGCCGTTCCGGTCGCTCTGACGGATAGTATTGTTCGAAAAGATACCACAACTGTGGTTGCGAAGAAAGATACTGTGGCAGAAGTTGTTACTCCTAAAGTTGTTGAAGAGCCGAAACCGGTTGCAAAACAGGGGACTCCTGCTACTGCTCCTAAAAAAGAGACAAAGAAAGCTGCTGCAACTCCTTTTGAGCCAGACTCTGTAAATTATAAGATTGTAGGAACGAAAGCTACTCATACTATCCAGGAAGGAGAAACTCTGACAAAGGTTGCACTTCGCTTTTACGGGACTAAGGCCCTGTGGCCCTATATTGTGAAGTATAATTCGGGTGTTATAAAGAATCCCGATCATGTGCCGTATGGTACTGTAATCAAGATACCGGAGCTTGAAAAGAAATAAAAGAAAATATTGCACCCCTGCAAGTTGATAATACTTCACTTGCAGGGGTGATTTGCTATTTATTCCTGTCTGCGAATTTGAAATTCTTTTCAGAAACTATTGTTAACTACTAAACTCTATGAAAGTAGTTTAATCTAATTGTTTTTTAATAAAAATTAGTTGGTATGGTTAATTTATTCCTGTACTTTTGGGAGCGAAAAAAATAATTACCAGTAGCATACTGGAGAAATCAATGGAATTTAAACAATAAAAATAATAGTATTTATGGCTGAAACAATTGATATCCGCGAACTGAACGAGCGGATTGAAAGACAAAGTTCTTTTGTTACCAACCTTACTGCTGGTATGGACCAGATCATCGTAGGACAAAAACATCTGGTAGAGTCATTGTTAATCGGTTTGCTGTCTGATGGACACGTATTATTAGAAGGTGTGCCCGGTTTGGCAAAGACATTGGCGATTAAGACGCTTGCCTCATTGATCGATGCACAATACAGTCGTGTACAGTTTACTCCCGATTTGCTGCCTGCTGACGTTATCGGTACAATGGTTTACAGTCAGAAAGATGAATCTTTTAAAGTGCAGCGAGGACCAATTTTCGCAAACTTTGTATTAGCTGATGAAATCAACCGTGCTCCTGCTAAAGTACAGAGTGCTTTGCTGGAAGCAATGCAGGAACGTCAGGTTACTATTGGTAAAGAAACATTCATATTACCGGAACCTTTCCTTGTACTGGCTACTCAGAACCCTATCGAACAAGAAGGTACTTACCCGCTTCCTGAAGCACAAGTTGACCGTTTTATGCTGAAAGTTGTCATTGATTATCCGAAGCTGGAAGAAGAAAAACTGATTATTCGCCAAAATATCAATGGTGAGAAGTTCAATGTGAAGCCTATTCTCAAAGCGGATGAAATTATTGAAGCACGTAAAGTTGTTCGTCAAGTGTATCTGGATGAGAAGATTGAACGTTATATTGTAGATATTGTATTTGCAACCCGTTTCCCTGAAAAGTATGATCTCAAGGAACTGAAAGATATGATCGGATTCGGAGGTTCACCTCGTGCATCTATCAATCTGGCTTTGGCTGCTCGTACGTATGCATTTATCAAACGTCGCGGTTACGTAATTCCGGAAGATGTACGTGCTGTAGCACATGATGTGCTCCGTCATCGTATTGGATTGACATACGAAGCTGAAGCTAATAATATGACTTCGGACGAAATCATCAGTAAGATTCTGAATAAGGTTGAAGTGCCCTAATTTGTAGTTATAATACAGTCAATAAGTAGTCATTAATATCTATACATGACTACTTAACTACTTACTACTTAACTACTGTATAAATGGAAACAAGTGAAATACTAAAAAAAGTTCGCCAAATTGAAATAAAGACACGAGGATTGTCTAACAATATCTTTGCAGGCCAATATCATTCGGCTTTCAAAGGTAGGGGTATGTCATTTTCGGAAGTCCGTGAGTATCAGTTCGGCGATGATATACGTGACATAGACTGGAATGTGACTGCGCGCTTCAATAAACCTTATGTGAAAGTGTTTGAAGAAGAACGTGAACTGACAGTTATGTTAATGGTCGATGTTTCCGGAAGTTTGGAATTTGGTACGATCAAGCAGTTGAAGAAAGATATGGTGACGGAAATCGCTGCCACGCTTGCTTTCTCTGCTATTCAGAACAATGATAAAATTGGTGTGATTTTCTTTTCAGACCGGATAGAAAAGTTTATTCCTCCCAAGAAAGGACGTAAACATATCTTATATATTATCCGCGAATTGATTGATTTTCAGCCGGAAAGCCGTCGTACAAATATTCGTCTTGCCTTAGAATATTTGACAAACGTGATGAAAAGACGTTGCACCGCATTTATCTTATCAGACTTTATTGATCAGGACAGCTTTAAGAATGCACTGACCATTGCTAACAGAAAACATGATGTAGTAGCATTACAAGTGTACGACAGGAGGGTTAGTGATCTTCCCCCAGTAGGACTGATGCGAATCAAAGATGCGGAAACTGGACATGAACAATGGATCGACACCTCTTCCAAAGCTGTACGCCGGGCACATCGTGACTGGTGGATACAAAAGCAGACTGAACTTAACGATACTTTCACTAAAAGTAACGTGGATGCTGTATCTGTCAGAACCGACCAGGATTACGTAAAGGCATTGTTGAATTTATTTGCCAAACGAAATTAATGGAATCAAAGATGAATAGAAATATTATTCTGATAGCATTATTAGCTCTATTGTCTGTAGGCAAAGCAGCAGCACAGTCTGTCACGGTAGAAGCAAAAATTGATTCATTGCAGATACTGATTGGCGAACAGGCGAAAGTGCAATTGCAAGTAGCCATGGATGCTAAACAGCGTGCTATTTTTCCTGCTTACACCGATACATTGGTAAGAGGTGTGGAAATTATAGAAACTGTCAAACCGGATACTCAATTCCTGAATGATCGCCAACGAATGTTGATTACTCAAGAATACATTATCACTTCTTTTGACTCTGCTCTATATTATCTACCACCAATGCCGGTTACCGTAGATGATAAAGTATATAAATCCAAAGCTCTGGCATTGAAAGTATATTCGATGCCGGTTGATACATTACATCCGGACCAGTTCTTTGGACAGAAACCTGTGATGAAAGCTCCTTTTGCGTGGGAAGACTGGTATGGATTAATTGCTTGTTCATTCCTAGCTTTACCTTTGCTTGGTTTACTGATCTATCTCATTATTCGTATACGTGATAATAAACCTATTATCCGTAAAATAAAAGTTGAACCTAAATTGCCGCCACATCAGGCTGCAATGAAAGAGATAGAACGTATCAAAACAGAGAAGATATGGCAAAAAGGACAATCGAAGGAGTATTATACCGAACTAACGGATGCACTTCGCACCTATATTAAGGACCGTTTCGGATTTAACGCATTAGAAATGACTTCTTCTGAAATAATTGACCAGCTATTGGAGTTGAATGATAAAGAGGCTATATCAGACTTGAAGCTTTTGTTCCAGACCGCTGATTTAGTTAAGTTTGCCAAACATGATCCTCAGATGAATGAAAACGATGCTAATTTAATTAATGCCATCGATTTTATCAATGAGACAAAACAACCGGAAGAGGAAAACCAGAAACCGCAACCAACGGAAATCACTATCATTGAGAAACGTTCTTTACGTGTTAAAGCTATGCTGATTTGCGGAATTGCACTGTTATCAGCAGCACTGATTGGTACCTTTATATATATAGGTCTGCAGTTATACAATCTTTTTGTATAAAGAGTGTATAACTTAATACTAAATAGTAAACTGTTAAATCATAAATAAAATGGTTTTTGCCAATATTGAATATCTGTTTTTGCTATTATTGCTTATACCATATATTGTATGGTATATCCTGAAACAAAAGAAAAGTGAAGCAACCCTTCAAATTTCAGATGCTCGGGTATATGCACATACACCTAAAAGTTATAAGAACTATTTGTTGCATGTTCCATTTCTACTGCGCTGCATTGCTTTGGTGTTAGTTATCTTGGTTCTTGCACGCCCGCAAACTACTAACAAGTGGCAGAACAGTGAAATAGAAGGAATTGATATTATGCTGGCTATTGACGTTTCTACCAGTATGCTGGCTGAAGACTTAAAGCCAAACAGACTTGAAGCTGCCAAAGATGTAGCTGCTGAATTTATCAACGGACGCCCCAATGATAATATCGGTATTACATTATTTGCAGGAGAAACTTTCACTCAATGTCCGTTGACTGTAGACCATGCCGTATTGTTGGATATGATACATAATATTAAATGCGGCCTTATCACTGACGGTACTGCGGTTGGTATGGGTATTGCTAATGCTGTGACTCGCTTAAAAGATAGCAAAGCGAAATCTAAAGTTATTATCTTATTGACGGATGGTACTAATAATAAGGGAGATATTTCTCCAATGACAGCAGCAGAAATAGCTAAAAGTTTTGGTATTCGTGTATATACTATCGGGGTAGGTACTAATGGAATGGCCCCTTATCCTTATCCGGTGGGGAATACTGTACAATATGTAAGTATGCCGGTGGAAATTGATGAAAAGACATTGACAGAGATTGCCGGAACAACGGATGGTAACTATTTCCGGGCTACGAGCAACTCGAAACTAAAAGAAGTATATGAAGAAATTGATAAACTGGAAAAGACGAAACTGAACGTAAAAGAGTACAGTAAACGAGACGAAGAGTATCACTGGTTTGCCCTAGCTGCTTTCCTCTGTGTTTTGTTGGAAGTACTATTACGCAATTCGGTACTCAAAAAAATTCCATAAGAATGTTTGTCAATCGTTATTTGTCAATCATAAAATAGTAAGAAGATGTTTCGATTTGGAGAACCTACATATTTATACTTATTGCTGCTATTACCTTTTTTAGCAGCTTTCTACTTGTATTCCAACTACAAGAGAAGAAAGAATATCCGACGCTTCGGGGACCCGACTTTATTGGCTCAATTAATGCCTGATGTATCCAAATATCGTCCGGATGTAAAATTCTGGATTATTTTTGTTGCTATTGGCTTGTTCTCCGTATTATTAGCACGCCCCCAATTCGGTTCTAAGCTGGAAACGGTTAAGCGTAAAGGAGTAGAGGTAATTATAGCTTTGGATATTTCAAACTCTATGTTAGCTCAAGATGTACAACCTAGCCGTCTGGAAAAAGCAAAAAGACTAATTTCCAGATTAGTGGATGAACTTGACAATGATAAGGTAGGTATGATTGTATTTGCAGGTGACGCTTTTACTCAGCTACCAATTACAAGTGACTATATTTCCGCTAAGATGTTTTTAGAGTCCATCAATCCTTCGTTGATTTCTAAACAGGGTACAGCTATCGGGGAAGCAATCAATTTAGCAGCTCGTAGTTTCACTCCACAAGAAGGGGTAGGACGTGCTATTATTGTTATTACTGACGGTGAAAATCATGAGGGTGGTGCAGTGGAAGCCGCCAAAGCCGCTGCAGAAAAAGGTATTCAAGTAAGTGTGTTGGGAGTAGGTATGCCTGATGGTGCCCCCATTCCGGTAGAAGGTACGAATGATTATCGTCGCGACCGGGAAGGTAATGTGATTGTTACCCGTTTGAATGAAGCTATGTGCCAGGAAATTGCTAAGGAAGGAAAAGGTATATATGTACGAGTAGACAACTCTAATTCAGCCCAAAGAGCTATTAATCAAGAAGTGAACAAAATGGCGAAGTCTGATGTAGAGTCGAAAGTATATACAGAGTTTAACGAACAATTCCAAGCTATTGCATGGGTTATTCTACTATTGTTATTGGCAGAAATCTTAATTTTGGACCGCAAAAATCCTTTATTTAAGAACATTCACCTGTTTTCTAATAAGAAATAGTTATACGTATGTTAAAAAGTAAATATATTCTATTCGCTGTATTTCTGCTAGCGACAGTCGGTGTCTCGGCTCAGAAAGCAGAACGCGACTATATCCGTAAGGGAAACCGCCTGTTTAATGATAGTGTATTTGTTGACGCAGAGGTAAACTACCGGAAAGCTCTGGAAGCAAATCCCAAGTCTACAGTATCTATGTACAATTTGGGAAATACTCTTTCGCAACAGCAAAAGTTTCAGGATGCCATGGAACAATACGTATCGGCCAGCAAAATTGAAAAGGATAAAATGAAGCTCGCCCATATCTACCACAATATGGGAGTACTTTTCCAAGCTGGTAAAGATTATGCAAAGGCTGTGGACGCCTATAAAATGTCACTGCGTAATAATCCTGCCGATCATGAAACCCGGTACAATTTGGCTCTTGCACAGAAAATGTTGAAAGATCAACAAAATCAGCAGAATCAAGACCAAAATCAGGATCAGAATAAAGATCAACAAAAGCAAGATCAAAAACAAGATCAGAATAAAGACAAGCAGAAAGATCAGAAACAAGATGAAAAGAAAGATCAGCAGCAACCACCGAAGTCAGAAAAAAAACAAGATAACCAGATGTCAAAGGAGAATGCTGAACAATTGCTGAATTCTGTAATGCAGGATGAAAAAGATGTGCAAGACAAAGTGAAAAAGCAACAAAAAGTTATGCAAGGTGGTCGCTTAGAAAAAGATTGGTAATATAAAGTTGATGATATAAATTTCATAAGCAATGAAAAAACTGATTATTATATTGATGGCATTGATAGCATATAGCACTCAGATGCTTGCTGATAAAGTGGCTTTTACTGCTTCTGCTCCTGACGCAGTGGTAGTAGGCGACCAGTTCAGGCTGTCGTATACTGTTACTACACAAAAAGTGAAAGATTTCCGGGCACCATCAATCAAAGGTTTTGATGTGTTGATGGGGCCAAGCCGTTCACAACAAAGTAATACTCAAATAGTAAATGGTAATGTTACGTCTACTAGTAGTATTACATTCACATATATATTAATGGCGAATAATGCCGGAGAATATACAATACCTGGAGCTTCAATTGTTGCTGATGGCGATCAAATGGTATCAAATTCAGTAAGGATTAAAGTATTGCCACAAGATCAAGGTGATAGCAATAGTAGCAGTAGCTCTTCTACACATTCCTCATCTGGTACAGGGGTCTCTAACCAAGACTTGTTTATTACAGCAAGTGCCAGTAAAACGAATGTGTACGAACAGGAAGCATTTGTCCTGACCTATAAAATATACACCAGAGAATCCAATTTACAACTGAATAATGCAAAGTTACCCGACTTTAAAGGCTTCCATTCTCAAGAAATCGAAATGACTACAAATGCGAGATGGACTCCGGAACATTATCAGGGACGTAATTACTATACGACAGTTTATCGTCAGTTCGTTCTCTTCCCGCAACAATCAGGAAAACTATATATTGATCCTGCTCAATTCCAGATGACAGTCGGTAAGCCTGTACAATCTGATGATCCTTTTGATGCTTTCTTCAATGGAGGAAGTAATGTCATTGAAATAAAAAAATCAATTTCCACCCCTAAAATAGCAATAAATGTAAATCCGCTTCCTGCAGGTAAACCGGCAGATTTCTCCGGTGGAGTGGGAGAGTTCAATATTTCTTCATCTATCAACAACAAGGAACTGAAAACCAATGATGCTATTACTATTAAATTAGTAATATCCGGTACAGGTAACCTGAAATTAATTTCTAATCCGGAAATTAAATTCCCAGATGATTTTGAAGTATACGATCCCAAAGTAGACAATCAAGTCAGATTAACCCGGGAAGGACTTACAGGTAATAAGGTTATCGAATATTTAGCAATTCCGAGACATGCTGGAACATATAAGATTCCAGGAGTATCTTTTAGTTATTTTGATATTCGCTCCAAATCTTATAAAACGCTGAAAACAGAAGAATATGTAATAAACGTTGAGAAAGGTGCGGGTAATGCAGATCAAGTAATTGCTAATTTCACTAATAAAGAGGATTTGAAAGTATTAGGTGAGGACATCCGTTACATCAAACAAAACGAAGTTACTCTCCAGCCTAAAGGAAGTTTCTTCTATGGTTCAATGACATATTGGCTATTCTATATCATTCCGGCTCTTGCCTTTATTATTTTCTTTATTATTTATCGTAAGCAAGCTGCTGAAAATGCGAACGTAGCTAAAATGCGTACGAAGAAAGCCAATAAAGTAGCAACAAAACGTATGAAGTTAGCTGGAAAATTACTCTCAGAAAATAAGAAAGATGCTTTCTATGATGAAGTTTTAAAGGCACTGTGGGGATATATAAGTGACAAACTGAATATTCCGGTATCTCGTTTATCTAAAGATAATATTGAAGAGAAGCTAAGAAATCATGGAGTAAATGAGGAACTAATCAAAGAATTCCTGAATGCATTGAATGACTGTGAATTTGCCCGGTTTGCTCCAGGTGATGAAAATCAAGCCATGGATAAAGTTTATTCTTCTTCAATAGAAGTAATAAGCAAAATGGAGAATTCGATAAAACATTAACCCAGAAGAGATTGTGTCATGAAAAAGATATTATTTTTTATATTATTATCAATGTCACTTACTTGTTTTGCACAAGATTCGTTAAACATTGATTCTAAACAAACCAATGGAGCTGATTCTATCCACGCTTCACACACCACATTTTCCAGTAACACACTGGAAGATGCCACAAAAGCTGAAGGCGATTCCGCATATATAAAAGAAGATTATGCAGCAGCTATTCAAATATATGAAGCATTATTAAAAAATGGAGAAGCTGCTGACGTTTATTACAATCTGGGAAATAGTTATTATAAAATAGGAGAGATAGCGAAAGCTGTTTTAAATTATGAGCGTGCCTTGTTATTGCAACCTGGAAATGGCGATATACGTGCTAATCTTGAAGTGGCACGCGCAAAGACAATAGACAAAGTTGAGCCTGTTCCTGAAGTGTTCTTTGTTTCATGGATCAAATCTCTGACAAATAGCATGAGTGTAGATGCATGGGCCACATGGGGTATTGTATCCTTTATTCTATTGATTATAGCTCTTTACTTTTTTATATTCTCTAAACAGATTGTGTTAAAGAAAGTAGGCTTCATATTAGGAATTGTTTTTCTGATTGTCACCATTTGCTCTAATCTTTTTGCTTCACAACAAAAAGAACATTTAGTCAATCGAAATGAAGCTATAGTAATGAACCCAAGTGTAACAGTTCGAAGTACTCCAAGCGAGAGTGGTACCAGTTTGTTTATTCTGCATGAAGGGACGAAGGTCTCTATCAAGAGCAAGTTGGGAGACTGGAATGAAATAGAAATGGAAGATGGAAATGTAGGATGGATGCCCAGCAAAGACATGGAAATCATTTAGGATTTGTGATTTATAACTTATGATTTATCATTGACGCATAAATTATAAATCACAAATCACAATTCTCCTTTTTCAATGGTTGAGAAAATACTAATTTACGAACGCGACGCGTTCTTTGCGCTTAACGGCAGCGACTCTGCTTTTCTGGATCGTTTTATGTGGATTTTCACAGGAAAGGCAGTTTGGCTGCCGTTAGCCTTTCTGATCCTGTTGGTTCTGATCTATAAAAAGAACTGGCGTGAGTCATTATTGATCCTGCTGGCGATCGTATTGGTCGTTACGCTGTGCGACCAGTTTGCCTCTCACGTCTGTAAGCCTGTCTTCACCCGTTTCCGCCCGACTCACCATCCTGATTTTATGGATCAGGTGAAAACTGTTTTCGGATACCGGGGAGGACTTTACGGATTTATTTCCAGCCATGCTGCGAACGCTTTCGGTTTCGCGACTCTTATGGCATTGATCATGCGGGATAAGTTGTTCGGCTGGACAATCTTTTTCTGGGCGGCTCTTACTGCTTATACACGGGTTTATCTTGGGGTTCATTTCATTTCGGATATCGTGCCGGGAGCCATTTCGGGTGTGTTCTTCGGTTATCTGGTC